>Ga0315282_10000309_pt1 | contig 97207 bp, 96 predicted proteins | sample YL17G07_20_MG_FD_203693 | JGI IMG/M metagenome (GOLD analysis project Ga0315282, IMG submission 203693) | Sediment microbial communities from Yellowstone Lake, YNP, Wyoming, USA - YL17G07_20 | ecosystem: Environmental > Aquatic > Freshwater > Lake > Sediment | place: USA: Wyoming | collected...
TGTGTCTTGTAAGGGCACGAATGGGAGATTGACCTAAGTGTCATTCCCTATTTGAGGGCAGTATAAATATAAACAAGAACAAAGTAGCGTAAAAAACTATTTGCGCTACATTATCATGGGAGAATATTATGTTTAAAGGCTCGATCGTAGCCATAGTTACGCCTTTTTCTAATGGTAAGGTAGATGAGAAAAAATTAAGGGAGTTGATCGACTTCCAGATCAAGAACGGCACCAGCGGGATCGTGCCCTGCGGCACAACCGGAGAATCCGCGACTTTGAACTTTGAGGAGCATGAGAAAGTAATTGAAATCACTATTGATCAGGTTAATAAAAGAATCCCCGTAATCGCCGGCACAGGTTCAAATTCTACCGCCGAGGCGATCATGCTGACTAAAGAGGCAGCCGGCGCGGGAGCAGATGCGTCTTTGCAGGTTTCGCCATATTACAACCGCCCAACCCAAGCCGGATTATATGAGCATTTTAAAGCCGTTGCCCGGTCAGTGGATATCCCGATCATTCTTTATAATATTGCCGGCCGCACCGGAGTGAATATTGAGCCGGAGACGATCGCCAGGTTAGCCGAAGATTGTAAAAATATCGTGGCGGTAAAGGAGGCTTCCGGAAGCCTTGACCAGATGTCGCGCATCAGGCAGATTTGCCCTAAAAGTTTTGATCTGATCTCAGGAGATGACAGCCTGACTTTGCCGGTATTAAGCATCGGAGGCACGGGGATAATCTCCGTAGTCGCCAATATTGTTCCCGGAGAGGTTGCGGCTTTAGTCAGCGCTTTTGAAAAAGGCGATATCAAGAAAGCCCAACAATTACACTATAAATTATTGCCTTTGATCAAAGCGCTGTTCATTGAGACTAATCCTATTCCCCTAAAAACCGCAATGGGTTTATTAGGAATGTGCGCTCCTGATCTGCGCTTGCCCATGTGCAGGATGTCGGAGGCCAATTTAGAGAAACTGAAAAAAACTCTGAAGGACTATGGTTTATTAAAATAGGGGACACCTTCCCGATTGGATCCAGAAACGTCCCCCGATTGGGTTGAGAAACGTCCCTAAGAAGGAGTAGACATGGTTAAACTGGGAATTGCCGGAGCCTGCGGAAAAATGGGCAGGCGTATTTATGAACTTGCAAGCCAGGATAAGGAACTGGAGGTAGGTTTGCTTTTGGAGAAAAAAGGCACGCCTTTGATCGGCAAGGATATGGGCAGGTTGAAGGTCTCATCCAATCCGGATGGTTTATTCCTGGTTGATGTCCTGGTGGATTTTACTTTACCTGAAGCAACGGAGGAGCATCTTGATTACGTCGCAAAATACAAGAAAGCCCTTGTTTTAGGAACTACGGGCTTAAGTGATGCGCAAAAAAACAAAGTAGAGGAGATATCCAGGGTTGTTCCGGTTGTTTTTTCTCCGAATATGTCTATTGGGGTAAATGTATTGTTCGCGATCCTGCCTGATATTGCCAAAAGGCTCGGGCCCGATTACAGCGTTGAGATAGTTGAGGCGCATCATAAAGCCAAGAAGGATGCCCCCAGCGGCACAGCTAAGAAAATGGCCGAAGTCATCACCGCCGCCACCAAAAAGGATGTGCCAATGCATTCGGTCCGTTTAGGCGATATTTTCGGTGACCACACGATAGTTTTTTGCGGAAATTCGGAGCGTATTGAGATCAGGCATCAAGCGCATTCGCGCGACCTCTTTGCCGTAGGGGCGTTAAAAGCGGCTAAGTGGATTTTTGGCAAAGCCCCCGGTCTTTATTCAATGCAGGATGTATTGAAAGGGTAAAAGATGTTCAGGTTATCTAAAAAAGTTCAGTCGCTGCCTCCGTATCTATTTTTAGAGATTGATCAAGCTAAACGCAAAGCGCGCCAGGAAGGCAGGGATATTATTGATTTGGGTATAGGTGATCCTGACCAGCCTACCCCGGCGCATATTATTGAGGCGTTAAACCAGGCAGCCAGGGATCCGGCAAATCATCGTTATGCCCTGGATCACGGTATGCCTGTATTACGCCAGGCGATCGCCTCCTGGTATAAGGCCAGGTTTGGCGTTAATTTGGCTCCTGATACGCAGGTTCTGCCTTTGATCGGGTCAAAGGAAGGGATTGCACATTTTCCCCTGGCTTTCTTGAACGCGGGTGATATCGCGCTTATTCCGGATCCCTGCTATCCTCCTTATAAAGGCGGGACGGTTCTTGCCGGCGGCTCAGCGCATCTTATGCCTTTGCTTGAAGAAAATGATTTCCTGCCGGATCTAAAACGCATACCGTTTTTAGCACGCAAGAAAGCAAAGATGATCTTTGTGAATTACCCGAATAACCCGACGAATGCCTGCGCCAGCGATGAATTCTACCGGGAGCTGATCGATTTCGCCAAAAAAAATAAAATTATCGTTGTTTCGGATTTAGCCTATTCGGAAATGGCTTATGACGGCTATAAACCGGCCAGCCTTCTTGAATTTCCCGGGGCGCAAGATGTGGTTATTGAATTCCACTCATTGTCTAAAACCTATAACATGACCGGCTGGCGCCTGGGTTGGGCCAGCGGCAATCCCCGATTGATCGCGGCTTTAGCTAAAGTAAAATCAAATATTGATTCCGGGATATTTTCGGCTATCCAGTTGGCTGGAGTTGCCGCACTTAGCACAGGCCAGGATTTCACGGCCAAGATGTGCCAACTGTACCAGGAGAGGCGGGATATTCTGGTTGACGGGTTACGATCTCTGGGCTGGCAGGTAAATAAGCCTAAGGCAACATTTTATCTCTGGATAAAAATTCCCCGCAGTAATGATTCCATAAACTTTGCCTCCCGGCTGCTTAAAGAGGCAGATATCGTGGCTACTCCGGGAGTAGGTTTTGGAAGGTACGGAGAGGGTTATATCCGCATGGCCCTGACTGTCCCAAAAGAGAGGATAAGAGAGGCATTAGAGCGGCTGAAGAAGATTTCTTAAATGGCGATTTGTTATCTCGGTGTCGGTTCAAACCTGGGCGATCGCAGAAAGAATATAAAGTTGGCTGTTAAAAAGATCAACGCGCTGAAAAATACCTTTGTGCTTAAAGAATCCAGGATCATTGAAAGTGCGCCTGCCGGAGGGCCGGCAGGACAGCCTGATTTCCTGAATGCCGCGTTAAAGATCAAAACCAATATCCCGCCGATAAAATTACTAAAAGAACTCAAAAAAATTGAAAATGACCTGGGCAGAGTAAAAAGTGAGCGTTTCGGAGCCAGGGTTATTGACCTGGATATTTTGCTTTATGGGGACAGGGTAATGGCTGGCAAGAAATTGACTATTCCGCACCCGCGCCTGTTCGACCGGGATTTTGTAACCGGTCCATTGCTTGAAATTTTATGAAAATTTTCTACAGCCCCGAAAAACTAAGCGCTGCGATAAATAGGATAAGGCAGGATAAGAAGCGTGTAGGTTTTGTGCCTACGATGGGCGCCTTGCACGCCGGGCATTTAAGCCTGATCAAGCAGGCAGCCAAAGAAAATAATACGATAGTGGTAAGTATCTTTGTCAATCCGGCTCAATTCGGGCCGAGGGAGGATCTAAAAAAATACCGCCGCCCGCTTAAAAAGGACCTGGCGCTTTGCCGTGAAGCAGGGGTTGATTTTATATTCTTGCCGGATAATAAAATCATGTATCCGCACGCTTACTCTACCTTTGTAAATGTTGAGGGATTAAGCGGTGTTCTTTGTGGCAGCACCAGGCCCGGGCATTTCCGGGGGGTAACCACCGTAGTTGCTAAGCTGCTTAACATTGTCCGGCCGGATCTGCTTTATCTTGGACAGAAGGACGCGCAGCAAGCACTTATAATCGCCAGGATGATCAAAGACCTGAATTTCCCGGTCAAGGTCAAAGTTATGCCTACTATACGGGAAAAAGACGGCTTAGCATTAAGTTCACGCAACACTTACTTAAGCAAAAAAGAAAGAAATGACGCGGTAGTTTTATCTAAAGCCCTGCTCCTGGCTCAATCTTTGATCGATAATGGCCAACGCCACGCGGATAGGATTATAAGCAGGATGAAAGAGCTTATCTCAAAAAAGAGATCAGCCAGGATTGATTATGTCAGCATCGTGGATCTAGAGAACCTTATGCCTTTGAAAAAAATAAGACCGGGCTGCCTTATTGCCCTGGCGGTAAGGATAGGCAAAACCCGTCTCATCGATAACATAATAATAACCAGGGACGGTTCTCAACTCAAAGCAGAACTGTCCCCCAAAAAGGGACAGTTTTCTTTTGGTTTGAGAACCGTCCCTAAGTAAACATATGCATACAAAGAGAAAGCTTAGGATCGGGATCGTCGGCTGCGGGGCGATCGGTGGTTCATTGGCAAAGGAGATAGTTTCAAATTTATTCAGGGATGCCAGCTTAGCCGCTCTTTATGATATAAGGCCGGAGAAAAGCCTTGCTCTTGCCAGGAGAATAAAAAAAAGTGGTAAATTATGCGCGAGGAGCCTGGATACCTTAATTAAAAGATCAGAGCTGGTTATTGAGGCATCCTCAAGCCTGGCTGCCTGGCAGATCTCGCGCAAATCGTTATCCGCTGGCCGTGATATCATGGTGATGAGTGTCGGCGGCATGGTCGGACATCTGGCTAGTTTACATTCCCTGGCTGAGAAGAATAATGCCAGGGTTTATTTTCCCAGCGGGGCTATTTCAGGGATTGATGCCCTGAAAGCGGCAAATATAGGGAAGGTGCGCAAGGTGGTTTTGACTACGCGCAAGAGCCCTAAGGCATTTAGCGGGGTTGAATATGTGGCTAAAAGGTTTAAGCTCAAAGACCTTAAGAAAGATAAGGTCTTATTTTCAGGCAGTGCTTCTGAAGCGGTAAAATATTTTCCGCAGAATATAAATGTGGCAGCGGTCTTAGGGCTGGCGGGGATAGGGATGCGTAAGACGCAGGTGCGTATAATTGCCAGTCCTTATGTAACCAAGAACATCCATGAGATTGAGATTGTGTCCGACGCGGCCAGGATCTTCACCCGTACCGAGAATATCCTGCATCCGCAGAACCCAAAGACCAGTTACCTTGCGGTGCTTGCGGCGATCGCGACCTTAAAACAGATTTTGCAGCCGATAAAAATCGGCACGTAATTAAAGGAGATATCCCGCTTTATTCTTGCATTCTGCAGGAATACGGGAAGCGGGATTAATTCGCGCATATAACTTACGTTAGCGCTTGGCGCTGCCGTAAGTTATGCGCTCATTAAAAGGAAAGGGGGTGAATTGAGAAAATGGCAGAGAAAATAATGAAAGTAGGGGTTAAGAGGCAGAAGGGTTATCTCTATTATATTGACAAGCAGGGTGATGTCTCTTGCGCCAAGATGGCCAGAGGCAACAAAAAGGGAGGTAGCCCCAAGAAGGTGGCAAAATGCGGCATCAAAAGAAAAGCAGGCTACCTTTATTTCCTGGATAAGAAAGGCGATGTCTCTTGCGCCAAGATGAAGAGAGGCGGAAAGAGAAAAAAGAAGTAAGCAGTTTCCACATAAGCCCCGTTAGAAGTTTCTTGGCGCGGGGCGCCACTTCTAACGGGGTAAGCCCCGCCCTTGATTTTAAGGGCGGGGCCTGTTTATACCGCTGGAAGGATCTGGCAGGCGGGATGGTTCTATCTCCCCTTTATTAAGGTCATTGTAAAATATATATATGAAGATAAGCAGAAGGTTTAAAGAGGTTATCGGGGTGGCGGCCGTTATGCTCGGGATAGTCATCCTGCAATGGGATTTGTGGGGCTCCGGCAGGCGGATGCTCAGCCATGACAGCATTATGTGGTTTGGAATTTTTTCCTATTTTTGCGACTGCTTGAGGCACGGGATCCTGCCTCTCTGGAATCCATATATGAACTGCGGTGAGATATTCTTTCTGAATATACAAATGCTCCATCTTTGGGCCCCATCGACCTTGCTCCTGGTTTTTGCGGGAAAATTACTCGGGATCAATAGTTTGTCCATTTATCATTATGATCTTTTATCCCGGTACCTTATTTTTATCTCCGGTAGCTACGTTTTTTTTAGGCGGGTAGCGAAATACAGATTCAGCGCTTTTCTTGCTTTAATCACCCTGTCATTTTCCTCGCTTTGCACTTCATATCTTAAGCAGAGTGCTTTTATCCTTCCTTTTTATACTCTTCCCTGGATCCTTTTCTTTGCCTTTAGATTCCTGGAGGAGAGGAGGCCTATCTGGTTCTTATGGCTTTCCTTATTTTTGGGTATGGTCTTCACTACCGCTGGTTATCACCTGATGTATCTTGTTTCCTGCTGCACGGTATTGCTTGTATGTATTTTTATCTCCCAAGGATTCAGGCGGCCTGGAAACGGCGCTCTAGCAGGCAGTAAGAAAGTTCTCTGGGTGGCTATTGTGATATTTTTTCTCCTCTCGGCCAATTTAATCCCGGTTTTCCTGACATATATACGCGATACGGTCCCGGTTCTAAGGATCTTTGAGGCGCCAGAGGCGGCGAATTCTCATCCTGCCGATTTTTTTAATTTGTTTGCACCCTATTCTTTTATGCTTCATTTTGAAATGATCCATTTTAAGTCAATTCTGGCTTCGGAGGCATTTCTATACATAGGTTTAATCCCCCTATTTTTGGCGATGGTGGGTTTATTGTATTCCCGTCAGAGATACAGGATCGGCTTTGCCCTCGCTTTGGCGATAACGGCCTTATTGATGCTTGGCCCTGAATTTGGAGTTTCAAGATTATTCTCTTATTTTTTCCCATTTTTTTTTATAATCAGGAATACGCATATCTTTGGGACATTTTTTATTTTTTGCCTGGTTTACTTTACCTGTATAGGCATGGATGTAATATTGGAGCGGACGGAAAATTTTGGCTCATGGCGGGGTGCGCCGAAAGGCCTGGTCCCGATCGCCCTTTGCATAAGCATGGCGGCCTTGCTGATCAACCGATATGTGCTTATAGTTTTTCGTCCCCCCCTGGCGCAGTATCCGGATCGCTGTATGGTATTGTCTTCGGCGCTGGGTGAGGATTTTTCCTCCTTCCTGAATAACATCTTCTGCCGCTCCTATCAGAACCTCATTTTATTTATAATATCCCTGACAGTAATATTTTACGTTATCAAAAGCCCGAAGATAAGCCGGTGGTTTAAGTATTTGACCCTGGTTTCCCTGGTGCTTATTGATCTTGTGTTTTTTAACGCTAGCCTGTACAGATTTACGACTACGCCTAAGGCAGACCTATCCCTGTGGCCTAAGCAGAAAGCGGCCTATAGCGATAATAGGATGCCCCTTATGTTGCCCCGCTATCCTTTTTTTGGTTTTTCCCCTGCGATGCAGAGAATGTTTACCGCTTTCAGCCCCCGGATACTCGGGAAAACGACGCATTTTTACGAGTCAAAGGACTTTTTTAATTTTGAGAACAACAATATGATCCCCCCTGAGGTAAAGGAGATTTTTATGGGGGTAACCGACGCGAAGCTGAAACTTGTAAACGGGGCTGTTGTCTTGCCGGTTGAGCGCCAGCTCCGGGAATGCGCAAAGCTTGACGAGGGGATAGCCCGGAAGGTAGTGTTTATTGAGGAAAATCCCCCGGAAGAATTTTCCAAGCTGAAAATACCGCTTGAAAAAATAGCAGATAGTGAAATCGTAAGGGGGTCAATCAAAATTCTATGGTTTGATCCCAACAGCATGCTTTTGGAGGTGAATGCGCAGGTTCCCTGTTTTCTTTATTACAGCGACGGGTTCGATAGGTCATGGAGGGTTTTTATAGACGGCAGGGAAAGCAAGGTATACAGGGCAAACATGGCCTTTAAATCCGTTATCCTTGATAAGGGCAGGCATGTCGTGCGCTTTGTATATGACCCGAAGCTCTACAAGATAACCTTATTTTGTTATTTCGCGGGAATTTTCATCGCGGCCGTTATATTCTTCTGTCAGCCGCTGTTATTTAAGAAAGGTGTTAATGGAAAGAATAGATAAATTTTGTCAAAAATGGGCCAAACATCTGCTCTGGGCTTGTATTTTCTCTTACATCTTTGTTTTTGGGTATTTGTGTTTTTTAAAGTATCAGTCTTTTAATTATGCGGATTGGGATCTGGCAAGTGACGCTGTTGTATACTGGAGCAGTGTTCATGGTAAACTTCTATATTACTCCTTTCAAGAGCAGATAATTTTCGGGGCCCATTTATATTTGATAATATTCCTGATCCTGCCGGTATACGCGCTCTTCCAGAGCCCTTTGACCCTCCTATTCCTGCAGAGCATATTCCTGGGGTTAGCCGCCTGGCCTTTGTATCTTTTAGCCAGGAGCAAACTGAATAAGACATTCTCTCTATCTATAGCCATCGCTTACCTGTTATATCCTTCAGTGGGGTATATGAACTTGTTTGAAACGCATTTTGACATATATGAGATATTTTTTCTTTTCTTTGCTTTGTATTACTTTGAAAAAGAGAATTTTAAAAGATTCCTTGCCTTTGTAATACTGACCCTCTTATGCAAGGAAAACGCAAGTTTAGCGGTATTTATGCTCGGCATATACGCCTTGATTCGGAAAAGGCCCAAAAAATGGGTTTTATTCCCTTTGCTGGCCGGAGCCGCCTGGTTTATCTTATCAATAAAGCTGATAATCCCGTATTTCGCAAAGGAGGCTAAGTTATATCCGGGAGGCTTTATATTCAGCTGCTATTATAAGCACCTGGGCGGTAATCTCTTTGAAATGGCCAAAACCGTTATCCTCCATCCGGTAAGCACCGCGCTTTTTGCTTTTGCCCCTCATAAGATAACTTATATTATTCGTTTATTTATGCCGGTTGGATTCCTGGGGTTATTCAGCCCCCTGGCCCTATTGCCTACAATCCCGGTTTTTATGCAGAATTTATTATCTGCGGTAGGCACCCATTCTTTGATTTATTATCAATATGTCGCTTTGCTTATTCCCTTCATATTCTTTTCGGTAATCCACTCTTTTGCCAAGTTGCTGCGTTATAAGTTTGTTATCTGCAACCAAGGGGCCTTATTATGCTGTTTTTTCGGGTTTGTTATTTTTTCCGGGATCTATTTACGGTCCCCGCAATTTGACATTATCGGCCGTATATACCGCTACCGGCTTGACGATCTTAGCGCACAGAAAGATAAATTGATTAGGGCAATACCCCAAGCTGCGCCGGTTATCGCTACTTTTCAGTTTTTGCCGAAATTGGCAAACAGACAGGAGCTATATTCCGCGCATTTTATAGCGACGGGTTACAAGATGTATACGAACGCCAGATATGAGCCGCCCAAGGATCTTGAATATGCTTTGATAGATTTTAACGAGCCCCTTATGCTAAGCGCATTTTTCCCGCCGCAAGCCGCCGGCAATATCCGCGCCTTTCTTGAAACAGGGGATTGGAGGGTTTTTAAGGCTTTTGATGATACGGTCTTATTCAAGAAGGGGTATGAGCAAGGATACCGGCTCTGCGAAGAGGTGAGTAACCCTAAAATAGGCAACCCCGTTAATCTGGTTTTAGAAAACGGGATTATTTTCTTGGGATATGATATTGTGGATGATAAAATATCCGACAGGAGCCTCCTGCATCTGGTATATTATTGGAAAAAGACAAAGGGGGGAAGGCCTCCGCTGGGATTTTTTGTCCAATTCTCAAGCCCTCCCGGAAATGTCGTTTTTGTGAAAGGGCATTTTTTCGGATACAGGGTATATTTACAGGGTGAATGGAGGCAGGGGCAGATAATGAAAGAGCATCATTATATCCTTCTTCCACCCGGAGCGGGAAAAAAGAGTTACAGGATAAATTTCGGGCCATTCATTAATTAGGGGCTTAAAGTAATGTCAACTGAAAACATAATTATCCGCGGGGCAAAGGAGCATAACTTAAAGAATATAAACCTGGAGTTGCCGCGCAATAAGCTGATCGTTATCACCGGGTTATCGGGCTCAGGGAAATCCAGCCTTGCCTTTGATACGATTTATGCCGAAGGCCAGAGGAGGTTCGTGGAGAGCCTCTCTAGTTATGCCCGCCAGTTCCTTGAGCAAATGCAGAAGCCGGATGTTGAATTTATCTCCGGATTATCTCCGGCGATCGCCATTGAACAGCGCTCTGCCGCAGCTAACCCCCGCTCAACGGTTGCCACACAAACCGAGATCTATGATTACCTAAGGTTATTGTTTGCCAAGATCGGCAGGGTTTATTGTTATAAGTGTGGCTCTCCCATAGAGAGGCAAACTGCTCAAGAGATAGTTGAAATAATCCTTAAATCCGCCTCAAATAGCGATGTGCAGATTCTCTCCCCCCTGATCAGCGGTAAGAAAGGCGAACATAAAGATATTTTTCTACAGATCCAGAAGTCAGGGTTTGTGCGGGCAAGGGTTGATGGGAAGCTCTACGACCTTGGCGCTAAAATAAAATTAGCAAAATATAAGCTCCATAATATTGAGGTAGTGGTTGACCGCCTGAAGATCAGGCAGGATGTTAAAAAGCGGCTTACCGATTCCGTGGAGACCGCGCTTAAAACAGGTAAAGGCATGCTTATTGTAAGCAGGGATGGGTCAAGGGATACGATCTTTAGCGAAAAATATGCCTGCGCGAAATGCGGCATAAGCTACGCCCAACTGCAGCCGCGCAATTTTTCTTTTAATTCCCCCTATGGCGCCTGCCCCGAATGTAACGGCCTAGGCACTAAGCTTGAGTTTGACCCGGAGCTGATCATCCCGGATAAGGCCAAAAGCATTAACGCCGGCGCTATCGCTCCCTGGAAGCGCGGAGGCAGGGGTTACATCCTTTATTACCGCTGGCTTATCCGCCAGTTGAGTTACCGGCTTAAGTTTGACCTGGATACCCCATTTAAGAAATTGCCCAAATTTGCGCAAAAGGCGGTCCTTTACGGCACGGATGAAATAGTGGGCAACAAGCCTTTTGAAGGGGTTATCCCGAATTTAGAGAGGTTATTTCATCAGACAGAGAGCGATTATCTTAAGGGGGAGATAAACCTGTTTATGTCCGGCCTCTCTTGCCCGGCTTGCAAGGGAGCAAGGCTCAAGCCCGAGAGCCTGGCGGTGAGGATAGGCCAGAAGAATATCTGGGAGGTTACCCAGATCTCCATAAAAGAAGCGCTTAATTTTTTCAGTTCGCTTAAATTAACGGATAAGGAGAAGGCGGTCAGTTACCAGGCCTTAAAAGAGATAACCCGGAAATTAAAGTTCTGCGTTGACGTGGGCCTGGATTACCTGACCCTGGATAGAAAAAGTTCTACTCTTTCTGGAGGCGAGGCGCAGAGGATCCGCCTGGCTACCCAGGTGGGCTCGGGATTGGTGGGGGTTTTGTATGTCCTGGATGAGCCGAGTATCGGCTTACACCAGCGCGATAATAAAAAGCTCCTGGCGACATTAAAGGCGTTGCGCGACCTGGGCAATACTTTAGTTGTCGTTGAGCATGACGAAGCCACTATTCTTAGCGCCGATTTTATAGTGGATCTTGGCCCGGGAGCGGGCAGGCACGGCGGAAAGGTTATTTTTTCCGGAGTTAAGGATGATCTTTTGAAGGATAAGGATTCCTTGACCGCGAAATACCTGCGGGGAGAGCTTAAGATAGATTTACCGCCAGGCCGCAGGCCGTGGAGGAGAGCCAAATATATTGAGATCAAAGGCGCCAGTGAGCATAACCTTAAGAACATTGACGTGCGTTTTCCATTAGGAACGCTAATCTGCGTAACCGGGGTAAGCGGTTCGGGCAAATCCACACTGATCAGCGATATACTTTATCCGGCCCTGGCACGCAAGATCTACAGGTCCAAGGCCAAGCCCGGCGCATTTAAGGGTATAAGTGGAACAGAGAATATTGACCAGGTTATCGTGGTTGATCAGTCTCCCATAGGAAGGACACCGCGTTCAAACCCGGTAACCTATACCGGGGTGTTTAGCCATATAAGGGATATATTTGCCCAGCTTCCCCAGGCGCGCCTCAGGGGGTATAAACCGGGGAGGTTCTCTTTTAATGTCAAGGGCGGCCGCTGTGAATCCTGCGCCGGCGACGGGATAAAAAAGATCGAGATGCATTTCCTGCCTGACGTATACGTAAAATGCGATCTGTGCAAGGGCCAAAGGTTTAACGCCTCAACTTTAGAGGTCCAATACAAGGGCCGCTCGATCGCCGAAGTTTTGGAGATGACCGTTGAAGAGGCCCTGGAGTTGTTCGCTAATATCCCTAAAGTAAAGAATACCTTAGAGTATCTCTCTGACGTGGGCTTAGGTTATATTCAACTGGGCCAGAGCGCTACTACTCTTTCCGGAGGTGAAGCGCAAAGGATTAAGCTCTCTTCGGAATTATGCAAACGCTCTACCGGCAAAACGCTTTATCTTTTGGATGAACCTACCACGGGTTTGCATTTTGCGGATGTCTCCAGGTTGATAAATGTGCTGCAGAGACTGGTAGAACGGGGGAACACGGTTGTGGTGATCGAGCATAATTTAGAGGTAATTAAATGCGCGGATTTTATTATTGACCTGGGTCCTGAAGGCGGGGATAAGGGTGGCCAGCTTCTGGCCGGCTGCTCCCCGGAGGAGTTGTTGAATTTGGAAAATTCCTACACCGCCGGATCATTGAAAGAATTCTTAGCCAGCAAATGAAGAGCGCAAAAACGGCTTTTACAATTATTATTATTTTAGTTTTGACGGCCGGTTCCCCGGCCTACTCTGCCGCAGAAGAAGCCAAGGAAGCCGAGATTCTTTTTATGGCCAAAAAGGCATACGAAGACGGTTTTTATGAAGCCAGCCTGGGGATGCTGGAGCGTTTTCAAAAAGAGTTTCCCGGCTCGGCCAAGGCAACCGAGGCCGGGCTTTTGACGGGTGAGTGTTATTTTTATCAGGGCCGCTACCTGGAGGCATTAAATATTCTTGAAGGCTTATTGAAGGAACCTGAATCTAATAATTTCAGGGACGCTGTTTATTTTTGGATCGCCGAGGTGCATTTAAAAGGCAATAATTACGAGAAGGCGGCAGCCTTTTATGAATCGGTGATCAAGGAGTTTCCGCGGTCATTTTACGCCCCGGCGGCGTATTATTCGCTGGGCTGGTCACTCTCTCTTTTGGGAAGATACGACCGGGCCATCCAGGCATTTGAAGCCCTGCAGGAAAAATTCCCCAAGGAGCCTCAAAGCAAAGATGCCGCTTTCAAGGTGATCGAGTGCCTGTATAACCTTAAGGAATACTCCGAGCTGAGGAAAAAGATCAAGCCGTGTTTTAAGCTTTACGCTAACGACGCGCAACGCCTTTCTTACCTGTATTTCTACCTGGCTGAATCTGATTTTTACCTTGACAACCTTGAAGAGGCCTGCGTCAATTACCTTAAATCATCTAAGACGGCCAATGATGATAAGGTAGGAGCATTGGCACGCTTAGGTTTGGCCTGGTCTAATCTTAAGCTTAAAAGATATGGGGAGGCCGAGGAGGCTTTTACGGATATTAAGCAATCCGATTTAGATAAAAAGAGCATGGAAATTATGTTATTGGGCCAGGCACTTTTAATGTTCCAGACAAACAGGGTTTATGAGTCAAAGAAGATCTACGATCAGCTTATTAGCGCAAGCAGCGACTCCCTGATATCAGCCCAGGCTTATCTGGGTAAGGCGGATGCGCTATATAATCTTGCGGAATACGCCGCGGCAGCCAAAGTGTATAAAGAGGGGTTGAATAAAATAGATAAAGATAGCGTGCCAGCGGAACTGGTAAATAAGCTGCGTTATAACTTAGGCCTGGCCTATATTAAACAGGGAGAGTTAGACTCGGCGAAAGAGGAAATTGAGAAATCCGTCGGCACTAGCGGTGATCAGGAGGTAAGGGTTCAAGGCCTTTCTCAGATCGGGGACGCTTATCAGGATATGGGTGAGTTAACCAAGGCAATAGAGATTTACGCGAAAATCCTGAAAGATTATCCTGATTCATCCCACGGCGATTATGTCCAATATCAGCTGGCCGCAGCACAGTTAAAGAACGACGATTATAACGCCGCTATAAGATCGTTTAAACTTGTGGCAAAGAATTATGCGCAGTCGGGGTTGCTGGATGATGCCCTTTACTCCCGGGGCCTGGCTTATTTTAAGAAGGGGGATTACCTTGGCGGGCTTGAGATTTTTTCCAGGTTTCAAAAAGAGTTCAGGGATAGCGAGCTAGCCGGCCAAGCACTTTACATGCTGGGGCTGTCTTTTCTTAATCTGGGCAAAGTAAGCGAGGCGCTTTCTGTTTTTGGCGATATTCTCAGGCTAAACCCTCAGGATGCCGGCTTGCTTCAAAAAGCAGAATATGAAATCGCAGATTGTTATTACAAATTAGGCCGGGAAAGAGAGGCGCTTGACCGGTTTAAGCTCTTGCGTTCCAGATACCCTGATTCAAAACTTACCTCGCAGGTTTTATGGTGGCTGGGGCGGTATTATTATCAGCATGGTGACCTGAATTTGGCAGCCAGGTATTTCAGCTCTCTGGCCGGGGATTTTCCTGAAAGTGATCTGGCTGGAGATGCTTTTTATGCGCTGGGCCTGACTTTTAGCGATGAGGGGGATCTCAAGGCCGCCTCCGACAATTTTAAAATGGCGGCAACCCTTGGCAATGGCGGCCTAAAAAGCCGGGCTCTGGCAGCATTAGGTGATATTTATTGCCGGGAGGGAAAGTTTGATGAGGCAAAATCAGCCTATTTTAGAGCCCTTGAGGAGGCTGGCGACAAGGATTCAGCTGATATGCATTTTGGCTTAGCCGAGGCGTTTGAAGGCTGTTCGGAGTTTGATGCGGCAATCCAGCAGTATCTTAAGGCAGCCAGTCTCTATATAGAAAATGTGCAGCTGTTTTCGCGCGCGCTTTTACGGGCAGCAAAACTTTATGAGGATAGGGAGGATTTCAAAGAAGCATTGAATATTTATAAACGAATTATCCGGAAAGGAGTTCCTGAAGCTGGATTTGCCCAGGAGAGAATAGACTGGATTAATTCTCGCTCAAAAAAGTAGTTGACTTATCTTAAAATCTTTATAAAATGAATTAAACGGAGGGATCATGATTACTGAGATTGGCATAGTGGCCGGTGAAATTTGGCATTTTCTGGACCAAAAGCATGAGGCTGGTTTAGAGGAACTGATCAAAGGAATTGACCGGCCGCGGGATAATGTTTTAATGAGCCTGGGGTGGCTCGCCCGGGAAGGCCATGTTATTTTAGTGCAGACAGATAAAGACTACAGGATCTCTTTAAGGAAAGATGCCTGATCGCAAGCGGCAAGGTATCGTGCTTTTTATCGTTTTAGGGATAATCATGGTGGTTGTAGTCTTAGCCACCGTTATCTTAAGGATTACATCCAGCCAGTCACGCCTGACCCACCATCAGATAAGCCGGATCCGCGCATTCTACGCGGGTAAGGCAGGGATGAACCTGGCTTTTTATAAGCTCAGGACAGGAGCCTGGAGCGCGCCTACCTCCGGAACCGACCCAATATACTATTGTATTAACGGCAGTGTGGATCCAGCACCAGTAACCTGCACAGCACCTGTCGTTACCGACGCAGCCATCCCTTACAATGTGCAGATAGCTGTGTATCCGATAAATTCCGGGTTAAACCAAACTATAAAACTTAAAGTAAAAACAAGTTATACCTACACCCCTTCGTAACTCCTTTTAACAATCCATTATAATCTAAGTAAGTCTATTATGATTCTGTTGATTTTGGTTTCAATTTCTTAGCGTTGGTGTTATTATTATAAGTAAGTTTAAGTAAGAATAGGAAAAAAAATACTTGACAATACTAACTTATTATGTTTTAATTAGAACCATGCAAGTTTATAACCGAGGAAGATGATAATTATGTCAAGGTTGATAGATATTGATGAGCTGGCGGATTACCTGAAATTAAAAAAGCAGACCTTATACAACTGGCTTAACCAGGGAAAGATCTCCGGGATCAAGGTTGGCGGGGTTTGGAGGTTTGACCGCAGGGATATAGAAGACTGGTTAAGATCCAAGAAGCGCGGATCAGTTTCTTCGGCCTCGCCGGCTACGGGGGATAATCAATGAGTTCTTTAGGCGTATATTTTGGGGTTAAGGATATCAGCCTGGTAGAAACCAGGGGCAGGAAGATATTGAATAGCGTCCGCCTGCCGCATCCGAGCCTGGCGATGACGGAGCTGGAGGAGAAGGTACCTACGGATGTAAAATTAATTGCCTTGATAAAGGATGCCCTCCGGACTTACCGCGTTAAGGCGAATGAGGCCACTTTTTGTATTTCCGGCCAGGACATAGTTATCCGTACATTTGAGATTCCGATGCTTCCGTTAAGCGAGCTGAAAGGGGCGATAAATTTTGAGGCTAAGAAATATATACCCTTTAAGATCGAAGAGCTGGATTATGATTTTCAGGTTTCTTTTAATAAGAAGAATAAAACAAGCCTCGTTCTCTTTGTTGGAATGAAGAAGGATGTCCTTGATAGTTATCTTTCCATTTCAAAACAACTTAACCTTAAGATTGACTCCCTGGAGTATTCAGCTTTCAGCGTCCTGCGTTTCCTGAAGCTGGCGGGTTCCAGTGATGCGGGGGTAGTGGCAACTTTCTGTTTTGACCTGAATTCCGAAGATGAGGCCAATTTTATGGTTTTTGAAAACGGATTTCCCCTGTTCAGCCGCGAGATCGTCCTTGCTGAAGGCCTGCCGGGGTTTGAGCAGACTGTCGAAGAGGATTTTAGCCAAAAACTGGAAAAATTAAAAAATGAGATCCGGGTCTCCCTGGACTATTACAGCCGTAAGTTCATGGATAAGGATATAACGAATATTTTTGTAGTTTGTGACGCTAAGAGCCGCCGGGAACTGGAGGCATTTTTGTCGGAATCCAGCATGCCGGTCACATTTGTAGATACTCAAAAAGTCCTGGGTAAGAACAATAACTATTCTTCGGTGCTTGCCAAAAGTTTTGCCGCCGCTCAATTTAAGTCGGTACCTATTGAGATCAAGATAAACCTGGTTGCCGCAAAACTTAAAGCAGCCAGGGCTGCCGCCCCCGGATTTAAGCCCTTTACCTTACTGGAAGGATTCAAGTTAGACCTGAAATTCGTATTTTTGGGCCTGGCTGTGTGCGCTGCCGTATTTGCGTATGGATTGATGCGTATGCAGCCTTTGCGCCGGGAGTTGGCTGCTGTTAAAGGGCAGGGCCTGAAGGCAAGCCCTGTTCTTGCCGCTAAAGATTATGAAACTCTTTCTGCCTTAGACATGAAAGACAACAAGAGGATAGCGGCATTAAATAAGTTAATAAAGGAGCGTATGTACGCTACATATCCGCTTGATGTCATACCCAGGGCATTGCCGGAAGGGGTATGGCTGAGCAGTTTCAGCCTGAATCATAATAAAGATGGAGCCCTTGAGCTTGCTATCAAGGGTCAGGTTGACCTGGGAGATAGCGATAAAGAGTTTGATGCGGTAAATGTTTTTCTTAGCAACCTCAAGAATGACCCTGTATTTTCCAAATATTTTAAAGAAATGGTCATAACCTCTATTGACCAGGGGCCGGTAGATCACGATAGTGTGGCGGTGTTCAATATATTCTGCAAGAGCCTACCGGAGAAGAATTAACATGATCAAGGTAGAGATGATTATTAAGAATAAAAACAAGCTTTTTAACCTGGGGATAATATTCCTGTTGTTATATGTCGTATTCCAGATCTATATTTACGGAAATAAGCAGGAAAGCCGCTTGATTAAACAGAGAGAGAAGGAGCTTAAGAAAAACAAGGTTATTGAGAACATAACTTCTCTCGAGAAGGTAATGGAAGGATATAAAAAAGCCCTCGTTAAACAGGATCTAGGCTCTATCATGGATACAATGTCAAATATCGCCAAAAGCAGTTCTATTAAGATCCTCTCCATAAAGCCGTTGAATGAGGAAACTTATGTGGATTACTCCAGATTTTCATTCGCAATTACGGCGAAAGCCCCTAATTACCATGTTTTGGCTGATTTTATCAGCAAGGTCGAGAACTATAGGGATGTATACTTCGTAGATGAAGTGACTATAGCTTCATCGGAGTCCGATTCATCTAAAGATAGCGGCAGTACGGAACTGAAGGTTAGTTTAAGGATAAGCACAATATCTTACTTATAAATGGCGAGCCGCACATTTAGGTATATATTATTTATTTTTGTCGTGGCCGGGGCAATGAATTTTATCCATATCGCATCTGCGCAGGAGAATTCCAAAGAAAACACTAAGGAAGGCGCTATGGATGGGGTGCTCAGCCGCCCAGTAGTAGAGTATAAATCCGGCCAGCTTCGTGATCCCTTCCGTCAGCTTACGGTAGCGAAGGAAAAGAAAGCGGCTGGGGAGAAAAAGGTGGATTTAATGCAGGCTGGTTCTAATCTTGGGAATTTGGAGGTGCAGGGAATAATCTGGGGAGGCAGGTTTCCCCAGGCGATCGTAAATGACAGGGTTTTGACCGTAGGAGATACGATAGAGGGCGCTAAAATATTGAGCATAGATAAGAATGGGATTACTTTAAGCTCCGGTGGAGGAGTGGATAATTTAACCGTTTCCGTGGAAACCCCAGCTTTCAAGAAAGGGGAATAAGGAGGACCGCATGAAAAGAACATTTCTGACTTCCGTATTTATTTTTCTGTTGATTTTCGCGTTTTTTATCCCGCGCTTGAATGCCGAAGCCCCGCCGCTTTTTACCGGGAGTAATCCCCTGATATCCATGGATTTTAAGGATGCCAGCCTGAAGGATATCCTTAAGGCCCTTTCCATGCAATCGGGGATGAACTTTATCGCCTCCGAAGCGGTCAAGGACAGGAAGGTCACCCTTTATTTTGATAAGGTGCCTTTAAGCCAGGTAATGGGCAAGATCTTCGGCGCCAATAACCTTTCTTACGAACTGGACTCCACCGCCAATATCTTCGTGGTCAAAGACTGGGGGACGATGAGCCTGGAGACGATCACCAAGGTTTTTTATTTGAAGTACGCCACGGTTTCATCCTCCTCCCTTAAAGAAGAAATGACTCTCTTAAGATCTCAAGAAAACGTGGAGAGCGGCAAATCAGACAGCAGCTCCACTAGTTCTTCAGACAGCAGCAGCTCTGGTTCATCCGATAACGGAAAATGGAAGGTAGAGTCCGAAGCCGGGATTACTACGGCAGTGAAAAATCTGCTTACCAAGGATATCGGTTCCTGCATAGAAGATTTCCGCACCAACAGCCTTATTGTTACCGATACCCCCATGAAAATAAAGGTGATCAGCCAGGTGATCGCATCCCTGGATGTTGCGGTGCCGCAGGTAATGCTTGAAGTAGAGATGCTGGATGTAAAAAAGGATACTATAGATAAAGTAGGGTTTGAATTCGGGGACACCCCTTTTACGGCTATTATTACCGGCGCTACCGCAAGCCTGGGTTTTCCCTATCATGGATGGAGTAAGGTATTTAATACCGGCGATGGCGGCTTGTCCATCAATCCCAGCGCCAGCGCTTATCAGATACAGTTGGATTTTATAAGAACTCGGACCGATACGAAATATTTAGCCCGGCCCAAACTTCTAACTCTGAATAATGAGACAGCGGAAATATCCATCACCAAAGATGAAGTAGTGGGGAGGGAGGATACGACAATTACAACCAATGGTGTTACCACCACAACCAGCGTATTCAAAAGATCAACCGACCTTGTGCTTACCAAAGAAGGGACCGGTATCTTCCTTCGGGTAACCCCGCAGATAAACCAGGATACAAACGAGATTACCATGGCCATATATCCAAAGACAAGCGTCACAAGCCTAAGTTCTCTGAGCCTTTCGACCAACAAGCAGGCGGATGCGGAAGTGAGGACTACCAAATCCATGGTTAGGGTCAAGGACGGAGAAACCATTGTTTTGGGCGGGCTTATCCATCAGGATAAAGCAGTGGAGATTAAAAAATTGCCCATATTAGGGGATATTCCGCTTCTCGGGTTGTTGTTCAGGCACAAGGATCAAACAAAAGATATTGAGCGGGAGTTAATAGTTTTTATTACCCCGCGTATTATCAGGAATAAAACCGGCGTAAAGCTGGCGCAAATAAGGAATATCCAGATGCCGGCCAGGGAGCAGGCCGCCGCCGCAGGCATAACACGCGATTACATTATTAACGCCAATATGAACCAGTTCGAAAAGAAACGCTAACTGAGGCTCAGTAATGGCTAAAGAGAAATACTCAAGATTCGGGGAGCTTTTGGTCAAGGAGGGGCTTATCACCGCCAGCCAGCTGGAAACAGCTATCAGCGCGCAAAGACAGGAGGGTGGCCGGCTCGGCGAGATCCTGGTTAAATTAGGGATGATCAAGGAGGAGCAGATGGTGACGGTCCTGGGTAAACAGTTGAATATGCCTTATTTTTCCCTCGGCACCGGGATGTTCAAGCCGGCCATTGACCAGGGCCTTGAGCACCTTATTCCCCAGGAGTTCGCCTATAAAAATTCGGTTTTGCCCCTTTCGCGCACACTCAGGTCTTTGACCGTGGCGATGTTCGACCCCCTGGACCTTATCCTTATTGATAACCTCAGGAAATTAACCGGCTGCGAGATAAACCCGGTGATCGCCACGCGTTCGGATATTATGAAGGCAATTGAAGAGTTTTACGGCAAGTCCGCGATGCTCAAGGATGCCGTAAAATCGAGTTACGAGACGGATGTTTCAATCACCCAGGCCCAGGAGGATGTCGGCCAGGAGCTCAGCCTTGACAAGCTGATCGCCAGGGCGGAGGAGGCACCGGTAGTAAAATTGGTGGACCTGATAATCCGTCAGGCGATCAATGAGCGGGCCTCGGATATACATATAGAGCCTTTTAAAGACAAACTTTCACTGCGTTACAGGATCGACGGCAAGCTTTATGAAATACCTCCGCCGGCAAAACACCTGCATTTACCGCTTGTCTCTCGCGTAAAGATATTAGCCAAGCTTGATATCGCGGAAAAAAGATTACCCCAGGATGGGGCGATTTTAGTGCATATTGATGAACGGCCGATCGATATTCGCGTTTCAATCATTCCGACCATTTACGGGGAAAAGGCGGTTTTAAGGATCCTTGACCGGGGAAATACCGTCTGGGACCTGAACTTCATGGGGTTTGACCCTAAACAGCTTGAGCAGGTGCGCAAGGCGGTCTTCTCCCCTTACGGGCTGGTTTTAGTTACCGGCCCGACAGGAAGCGGAAAGTCTACCTCACTTTACGCTATTCTAGGCGAAATAAAAAATAGCTCGGTAAATATCGTTACGGTTGAGGATCCCGTGGAGTATAAGATTGACGGAGTTAACCAGGTGCAGATCAAGCCCGAAGTCGGGCTTACCTTTGCCACAACCTTGCGCAGCTTCCTGCGCCAGGATCCGGATATAATGTTCGTGGGAGAGGTAAGGGACCTAGAGACTGCCCAGATCTGCATACGTTCAGCGCTCACCGGGCATCTGGTTCTAAGTACCCTGCATACTAATGACGCGCCATCGGCAGTAAACCGGTTAATGGATATCGGCATTGAGCCGTACATGCTTGCGCCTTCCCTGCGCATTGTTATTGCCCAAAGGCTTATCCGTAAGTTATGCCCGGATTGCAAAGAGGCTTATGAGCCTTCTCCTACTCAGCTTAAGCAGGGCCTTATTAAAGCCGAGTTGATTTACAGGGCCGCGGGATGTTCAAAATGCAATAATACCGGATACAAGGGCAGGACGTGCATCGTTGAGGTTATGCCGGTAACATTGGAGATCCAGGAATTAATCAACCAAAGGGCTTCTTTCCAGAAGATACGTGAAGTTGCTAGGGCAGCGGGTATGAACACGCTGTATGAGGCAGGGATTAGAAAGGTTGAAAGCGGGATAACCTCCTTAGAAGAGGTCCTGGCTGTTACGTTGGGAGGGGATTAATGGCAAAATTTTATTACATTGCTAGGAATAGTTCGGGGATCAAGGAGACAGGTTCAGGGGAGGGGTTAACTCAGGAGGATGCGGTAAGCAAGCTCCAGTCCAGGGGGCTTACCGTGGTCAGCATTATCCCTGAAGGCAGCCAGGCAGCCGGCGGGCTTGATATTACTGAGACTAAAAAGATCAAATTTAAGCCAAGGCATGGCAGGGTTACCAGCGATGACCTGACATTATTTTGCCGGCAGTTGTCAACTTTACTTGGCGCCGGGGTTACGATACTCAAAAGCCTGGATATTATTTCTAAACAGGTAAGCAGCAGGAAATTCTACGCGGTAATTATGGATTTAAGCAAAAACATGGAGGCGGGGTTAAGCTTCCATGAGGCAATGGCAAGGCATCCTAAAATATTTTCCGATCTTTGGGTCAATCTTGTGGAAAGCGGGGAGGCCAGCGGAAATCTGGCGGTCGTATTGAGCCGTCTTGCTACCTACCTGGAAAAAAGCGCGGATTTTAAAAGGAAGATCGTCTCGGCTATGATCTACCCGGCGATCTTAACATTCGCCGGCCTTGGCGCGCTTTTATTCCTATCGATAAAAATAATCCCTACCTTCGCCGAGATATTCAAAAGTTTTGGTATTACCCTGCCTTTACTTACTCAGGTACTGATAGGAATAAGCGATTTCCTCAGGAAAAACCTTATCTTTTTGTTCCTGGGTACGGCTGCGGCTATTTTAGCCTTCAGAAAATATATTAAGACCAGGGAGGGCAGAAAGAGGTTTGAAAGGTTTGAGTTGAGCCTGCCGGTATTCGGCGATTTCTTCCGGGCCATGACCGTTGAAAGGTTCTCTTCCGAGATGTCCACTCTCCTGGAATCCGGAGTTCCTATCCTTTATTCCCTTGAGATCTCCGAGCGCAGCGTGGATAACCTGATAATGGCTGATATAATCCGCAAGGTCAAGGAGGATGTGCGGGAAGGAAAGGCATTGAGGGAGCCGCTGGAATCTAGCGGGTTTTTTGATCCGATGGTCGTGCAAATGGTAAGCATAGGGGAGGAGATCGGCGAACTGCCGCAGATGTTTAAAAAGATAAATACATTTTACCAGGAGGTGTGCGAAACCTTTTTGGCGAGGTTTGTTTCCATGTTTGAGCCTTTTATCCTGGTTTTTATCGGAGCGGTCATAGGGATTATGGTCATAGGTATATTTTTGCCTATATTCGAGATCTCAAAAATCGGAGGATAAATATTGACAATCGTGTGAAATTAGTTTACAATATCGTCAAAATGAACAAACGGGAAACCGAAAAAAGGAGGGGGAAAATGAAACAGGGTTTTACGCTTATTGAACTGATCGTAGTTATCATTATCGTCGGGATCCTGGCTGCCGTAGGCATGACCCAATATACCAAGGTCGTGGAAAAGGGCCGCGCGGGTGAAGCAAGGGTCGTATTAGGTTCACTGAGGACAGCAGAGGTAGCTGAATACAATGAGAACGGCGCTTACCTGGGGGTAGCAAGTTTAGGTGTAGCTGCTCCTACTTCATGCGCGACTACGCATTATTTTTCTTATTCCTGCGATACGTCAACCGGCACCTGCACAGCCCAGAGATGCGCAGCAAGCGGTAAAACACCGAATGCCACAACTTATAGCAAGACTTTAAGCATAGCCGGGGTTTGGGGCGGGGACGCGGGTTATTAGGAAAAAGCATTCAAACGGTGCTAAAGAAAAAAAGTTTTACCCTGATAGAAATAATAATAATAGTTATTATTATTGCCATTCTGGCTGCTTTAGCCTTGCCTGGGTTTGATGTTACTAAAGAACGCACGTTGGATAAGGAGGCCAAGGCCAATCTTTTGCTCATTCAGGCAGCAGAAAAGATTTATAAGATGGAACAGAACGTATATTATCCAGACGCGACCGCTACAAACGTAATCAGCGATATAAATGCTAATTTGAAGCTTAGCCTGCCTACCGTCTGCCCGCCAGCTTGCCAGCCTGACTGTCTGTCTGCCTGTCTGTCTGCCAACCAGGTTAATTGGACATACGGTTTGGATAATACTGTTGTTGCAAGTGAAAAAGGTATGGCCACTAGAGTAGGGGCGGGAGGAAGAACCTGGATGATCTTGTTCCCGCCGGGATCTTCCGAAATCCCGACTTGTACAGGCACCGGGTGTCCTCCGTAAAATATGGATAAGAAGGGTTTCACCTTAATGGAAATAATCGTGGCAGCGGTATTATTTTCCTTGGTGATCGTAGGGATGCTCAGTGTTTTTATCGCCGGTAATAAACTGGTAATACATGCCCGCGAACGCCTGGTCAGTTCGGAACTGGGCAAGTTGTTTATTGACCCTATGCAGGCGCACGTGCGCCAGGATACCTGGGATTTGGGCTTAGCAAGCAATGTTTTGTATATTCCTGCCTCTCCGGTGAACTCTTTCACCTTTTATTGTGATTCAGATGCCGGCCATACGCCACAAGGCCCCGAAGATTTTTGTCCCTCCCCTACCGAAAGAACGATCAATAAGAGAGAATTTTCCGCCCAGTATGATGTCAGCAGGGTGTTGGATTCAGCGGTCGACACCGGTATGCGCCGGGTAACAACAACAATCAAGTGGAATTACCTGGAATGAGCCGTTTTCTTAATAACCGGATGAATAAGAAATCAGGCCGTAAGAATACCAGGTCAATAACCCTGGTTGAATTGATCATCAGTATTATCATTGTTTCGATAATGGTCCTGATTGTCTATGGTATTTATACCTATCCCCATAGCCAGGTACTCAATGCAGAGAGAAGGACTAAGGTGCAGAATGAGCTTGCCTTTGCCCTGGAGCACATGAGTAAGTATGTGCTCCAGGCAAGCGGGGATACAGATAATCCGCCGATAAAAGCTTATCCGAATTCAGGAACCCAGACGGGCTTTCAGGCGCGGGTTGATTTTAATCCTACTCAGACCCCTTCAGATCTTATGGATGATGCCTGGGTCAGTTATTCCCTCCCCGCAGACAGCAATACGCTTTCTACTGCCTGCACACCGGAAGCCGCCGGAACCTGCGGTTCATTTGTAAACGAGAACCTTAGCGATAAGATTATCGCCAACTTTGTATCCGGCACCATGCCGAATAACCCTGACAATGGTTTCTATGTTTCTATAGACCCTTCTGGCAACATTGTAGAGGTCGGCTTAGTCGGCCGCTTATATCCAAATGAGAACCCTACCACGGCAGCAATGCGCCTCTTAAATCCCCAAGTGGAGATGAAGGCAAAAATACTCTGCAATAACGCCTCTACAAATTAGAGATCCTCCCGCAAATCGCCATTGTCAAGCAAGCCAAGTTGTGTTAGATTATTATAATAGATTAGGTCCTTCGCACTCCTGTGGAGTGCTCAGGACCAAAATTTCCTAAGTTTAAATATAGAAATTTTGGGGCTGTAGCTCAGTCGGGAGAGCACCTCGTTCGCAACGAGGGGGTCGGGGGTTCGACTCCCCCCAGCTCCACCAAAATTTTGTGACAAACAAAATTTTGGTGGATTCTGAACGAGCGTAATGCCGCGTCAAGCGGCATAGCGAGTGAAGAATCTTATGAGATAGCGAGCGTAGCGCCTCAAGCGATAACTTTGCGACAATGAAGCTTAAAATAAACCTTCCGGTAATCTTAATTCTTTTATTTTTCTCATCCAACCTTTGTTTTCCCGCGTCAATAAAGGAGCCGGAGTTTGCCGGACAGTTTTACCCCGCAGAGAAGGGAGCTTTATCGGCGATGATTGACAATCTGCTGGAAAAAGCCGCTCCCGAACCCGTAGCCGCAGAAGTATTCGCGCTTATCAGCCCGCATGCAGGATATGGATATTCAGGGGAGACCGCCGCCTTCGGCTACAAGCTTATAAAAAAGAAGCCTTATAAAACAGTGATTATCCTGGGGGCCGGCCACCGTAAGCTTTTTAACGGCGCCGCGTTTTACACTCATGGGTCTTTTATGACTGCTTTAGGCGGATTGGATATAGATGAAGAATTTATTAAGAAAATAGCCGGTAAAGACCCAGATTTTTTTAGCGATGAGACTGTTTTCACGGGAGAGCATTCGGTGGAGGTGCAGCTTCCTTTTCTGCAAAAAGTTCTCTCTGGTTTTTCCATTGTCCCGGTTATCGTGGGGGATTGCCCGCTGGATACCTGTAAGAGGATTGCCTTATTGCTTAAACAGGCAATCGGAGGGCGTGAGGATGTACTGGTAGTAGCATCAACCGACCTGTATCACGGTTACGATCCTGATGAGGCGGGAAAAACCGACGCCCTTACCCTGGATTTTATCAAAAAAATGGATTATGAGGGGTTATATTACGCCTTGCGTGATGAAAAGGCCCAAGCCTGCGGAGGGTTTGCCGCGGTTGTCGCGCTGATTTTATCAAAAGAGATGGGGTGTAATAAAGCGGAAGTGTTAAATCATACGAATTCGGCGGGAGTAACCGGAAATAATACCAAGGGTGAGTGGACTGTGGGTTATGCCAGTATCGCTATTCTTAAACCGGAGGAAAAAGCTATGCTAAATGACCAGCAAAGAAAGCGGCTGCTTAGGATCGCCCGGGATTCAATTGAAACTTATCTAAAAACAGGCAAGAAGTTGGAGGTTAATGAGGCTGATCCTGTGTTGAGCCAGGAGATGGGGGCCTTCGTCACCCTTAATAAGGATGGTCAGTTAAGGGGGTGTATTGGGAGCCTTACGGCGGCTCAAGCGCTTTATTTAACCGTGCGCGATATGGCGATTGAGGCAGCGGTGGATGACCCGCGTTTTCCCGCGCTTTCCCTGGAAGAGCTTAGTGAAATTGATATAGAAATATCAGCGCTTTCTCCTTTAGAAAAAGTTGATTCAGCGGATAAAATTGAACTGGGCAAACACGGAGTGGTTGTGCGTAAAGGTTATCACAGCGGTGTTTTCCTGCCCCAGGTAGCTACCGAGACCGGCTGGAGCAAGGAGGATTTTTTGAATCATCTCTGCGAGCAAAAGGCAGGATTGGCGCCTTCAGCCTGGAAGGATAAGGATACCGAGCTTTATATATTTGGCGCCGAGGTATTTTCTGAAAAAGGATCCGGCCAATGAACCGTTTCTTCGTTGAGAAGATCAGCCCAAAGGATAAGTTTATTATTTTAAGGGATCATAGCCAACTGCATCACTTAAGGGATGTGCTCAGGGTCAGGCCCCCTGAACAGGTAGCGGTTTTTGACGGGTCAGGCAATGAATATATTGCCGTGGCAACAGAAATCAGGCCCGATGCGGCAAAGCTGGAAGTAAAGCAAAGGAGGCAGGCCAGGGAGCAGGGGGTTAAAATAACCGTTGCCTGCGCTATCCCTAAAAAAGTGAAAATGGATGATATTGTGGATAAGCTTACCCAGTTAGGGGTCCAGCGCCTAATCCCGCTTCAGACAGAACGGGTGATCGTCAGGTTAGACAAACAAAAAAAACTGGAACGCCTTTTGCGTTGGCAAAAGATCGCCTTAAGCGCCTCCAAACAGAGCCAGCGTAGCAGGCTTCCGGAGATCGATCCCATAACCGAATTTAAAGACGCGGTTTTAGCAGGGAGCAGCTTTGATCTTAAACTGATCCCGACCCTGGAAGGCCGGAGGAAATCCTTAAAGGAGCTTTTCAGCGGGTCCTCCACTAAAATTGAAAAGGTAATGCTGCTTATCGGGCCTGAAGGCGATTTTACGCCGGGTGAGGTTGCCTTTGCGAAAGAGGCGGGATTCCTGCCCGTTTCCCTCGGGCCCCGGGTTTTGCGCGTGGATACGGCGGCAATAGCGGCGGTCAGTTTTATTAAATTAAATGAAGAGCATTAAATTTTTTACCCTCGGCTGCAAGGCCAACCAGTATGACACTCAAAGTATCAGGGAAAGGTTTTTGAGCAGGGGTTTTAGCGAAGCAGAGGGGCTCAAAAGGCCGGATTTTTTCCTGGTAAATACCTGTACGGTTACCTCGGGGGCAGACCAGAAATCCCGCAACATTATCCGCAGGTGTGCGAGGGCCAATCCAAAGGCAAAGGTAATAGTGACAGGATGCCTTGCGGAAAAGGATTGGGGGCAATTGGCAAATATCAAGGGTATCGGATTGGTAATAAAGAAAAGTTTTTTCCCCGACGGAATAAGCAGCTTTAGCTCGCATACGCGGGCCTTTTTGAAGATCCAGGATGGCTGCGCGAATTTCTGCACCTATTGCAAGGTGGCTTTGGTGAGGGGCAGAGAGCGCAGTAAGGATCTTAAACAGGTGATTAGGGAGGCGAAGGAGCTGGTTGGCTGCGGGTACAAGGAGATCGTGCTGACCGGGATTTGCCTTGGCGCATACGGCAGGGACCTTTCACCCGGACAAGAGTTGGTTGATGTGGTTGAGACTTTAGAGGAGATAGAAGGTTTGGAGCGCATCAGGCTTAGCTCTATTGAAGCCGGCGATGTTTCCTCAAAGCTTATCAGCCGCATGCGCCAAAGTAAAAAGCTCTGCCGGCACCTGCATATCCCTATACAGAGCGGTGATGACCATATCTTAAAACGCATGAACCGTAAATATACCGCCAAAATTTACCGGGAATTGATTGCCCGGATAAAGTGCTGTGTCCCCGGAGTTTCCATTACCACGGACTGCCTGGTTGGGTTCCCGGGAGAAACCGAGGAGAATTTTGAGCATACGCTTGATTTGGTAAAAAAGATCACGCCTTTAAATACGCATATATTCCCTTACTCCCTCCGTCCCGGCACCAGGGCCGCGGAATTCAAGGGGGCACTTGACCCGAAACAGGTCCGCCAACGCTGCATACATCTGGAGAGGGTTGCCAAGGAGTGCAAGGGGAGGTTCATGAAAAGATTTACGGGCAAAACAGCGTTAGTTTTGATTGAGGGCTCTTCCAATGATGGTGCCGGACTACTGGAGGGCTTGACAGACAATTACTTGAAGGTAAAATTGCCTTTTAAACCCGGCTTAACGAATAAGATCGTCAGGGCAGAGCTGAAGGCTGTCTCCGGAGAGAGTTTCATCGGGGAATATGTTGACGGCTCACTAGTTTAGAGTTAAAATCTATGATTATATGAAGACGCGTATTTATTATCATCACACTGATTGCGGTGGAGTAGTCTATTACGCCAACTACCTTAAATTCCTGGAGGAGGCGCGCACCGAGTATTTTGCCTTAAAAAACGCCTCGATCAAGCAGCTGGCTGACAGGGGGACCATGTTTGTGGTGGCCCGCCAGGAGGTAGATTATAAATTCCCGGCCTTTTACGGGGATGAGCTTGAGATTCTGAGCCAGGTCGGGGAGGTTGGGGGTGTACGTATCGAGTTCTTACATGAAATTTACAACCAGAACAAGCAGCTTATTGTCAAAGCTAAGACCATACTTGTTTGCGTGGATAAGAATTTAAAGCCGAAGGCCATCCCCGAAGATCTCCGTAAAAAACTGGCCTAACTTTTCTTAATCTATTTTAAAGGGCAGAATATGAATGATTTATTAAAGCTATTGCGGAGGAGGCGCAGCATAAGGAGATTCCAGGATAAAAGCATACCTAATGGCACCCTGGAGACAATTGTTGATACAGCCAGGTTTGCTCCTACGGCCAGGAACGTGCAGCCCTGGGAATTTGTTTTGATTGTCCAAAAGAATAAATTAGCGGAGCTGGCTAAGTTGGCTGAAAACGGTTCATTCCTGGCTCAGGCAGCTGCCTGTATCGCGGTGTTTTGCGCGGATACCAAGTATTACCTTGAAGACGGATGCGCTGCTACTTGTAATATTCTCCTTGCTGCTACAGCTTTAGGGATCGGCTCCTGCTGGATCGCCGGGGATAAGAAACCTTACTGCCCGCAGGTAAGCAGCCTGTTAAACTCCCCTTCAGGTATGAAGTTGGTAAGCTTGATCGCTTTAGGTTATCCTCAAGACAAAAACGCTTTTAATGAACCGGAAAAACGCAAGCTTAAAGAATTGATCCATTGGGAGGAATTTTAATGCCACAAATTTTCTGGGCGGGCCAATCCGGTTGCCTACTGCCGATGCTTATAATCCTTAATCTTTTTCTTGGCAGGATTATCTTTAATTCAATCCACCTTTGGCTGGGAGTTGAGGCAGGGCTTATCCTGCTGTTTATTATTAAAATTCGGATCCTTATGCGAAAGATCAACCGGCAATTTGGCCAGGATGGCCATGGTTTTGCTTCCGGTAGCAAAAGCCACGGCCAGAATGGCCGTGGTTGGGCCTCCGATAGCCGAAGCCACAGGCCTTACGGCAGGGTTATTGATGTGGAAGGGAAGGTGGTTGAAGAACAAGAGAAACTCAAGTAATTTTTGTTGACAACCAACCCAGTTGTGCTATCATTCATCCTAATTTTTAGAAACTTCCAAGAATAACAAAATTCACGGAATTCCTGAAAGGAGCTTGGTAAAAATGGGTTTTGATCTGTTGTTGCTGGCGCCGGTAGGTTCGATTTTGGCTTTAGGTTTTGCTTTTTATCTGGCCTTAAGTATTTTAAAGATGGATGAAGGCACGGATAAGATGAAGGAAATAGCTCAAGCGGTCCGCCTGGGAGCCCGGGCCTATTTAAAAAGGCAATATCTCGGCATCTCTATGTTCTTTATCGTGGTATTTTTTATTCTTCTGGCTATGGCCTTGAATAATTACCTGGTAATCTTTGTGCCTTTTGCTTTTTTGACCGGAGGATTTTTCTCAGGTCTCTCCGGATTTATCGGTATGTCTATTGCCACGCAGTCCTCTAACCGCACTGCCCAGGCTGCATCCAAAAGCCTGAACTCAGGCCTGCGCGTGGCTTTTTCAAGCGGCGCGGTTATGGGCCTTACCGTAGTCGGTTTAGGACTCCTGGATTTAAGTGTATGGTATTATTTCCTGAACTGGTATTATTCGGTTCATCCTTTACCCGTAGGAGCCGATAAAATCGCCGCGATTACCTCTACTATGCTTTGTTTTGGTATGGGGGCCAGCTCTATGGCGCTTTTTGCCAGGGTAGGCGGAGGTATTTTTACCAAGGCAGCGGATGTGGGAGCGGATCTGGTAGGTAAAGTAGAAGCAGGAATTCCTGAAGATGATCCGCGCAACCCGGCAGTTATTGCCGATAATGTGGGGGATAATGTAGGCGATGTTGCCGGAATGGGCGCTGATCTTTATGAATCCTATGTCGGTTCTATTGTAGCCACCTCTGCTTTAGGTGTTGCTGCCGGCCTGGGCGTTGCCGGGGTAACCGTACCTATGGTTATGGCGGCAGTAGGCGTTGTCTCTTCAATTATCGGGACATTTTTCGTCAAAAGCGGAGAGCAGGCCAGTCAAAAAGTCCTTCTGGCAGCTTTACGTAAAGGCGTATTTGCCAGTTCATTATTAGTAGCAGCAATTTCCTTCTTCTTGGTTAAAGCCACTTTAGGGGTAGGGTATTTAGGTGTTTACTGGTCAGTCCTGGCAGGTTTAGTTGCCGGTGTTTTGATCGGCTTATGCACCGAGTTCTATACCTCCAGCAGTTTTAAGCCCACCCGTTCCATTGCCGACGCTTCTTTGACCGGTCCGGCAACCGTAATTATCGGAGGTATCGCGGTAGGTATGATGTCTACCGCAATACCGGTAATTATCGTATGCATTGCTATTTTAGCCAGTTTCTTTTTGTCCGGAGGAGCAGCTAATTTTAATGCCGGGCTTTATGGTATCGCGATTTCAGCAGTTGGCATGCTTTCTACTTTAGGTATTACCTTAGCTACCGACGCGTATGGGCCGGTAGCGGATAATGCCGGAGGGAATGCGGAAATGTCTAAACTGCCTCCTGAAGTAAGAAAGAGGACCGATGCCCTGGATGCTTTAGGTAATACTACCGCGGCAACCGGTAAAGGCTTTGCCATCGGTTCAGCAGCCTTGACTGCATTGGCATTGATCGCCGCGTATAAGGATCAGGTTATGCTTTTTGGTAAAGATATAAATGCCAGCATGATGAATCCAACAGTGCTGGTAGGTTTATTTTTGGGGGGTATGCTGCCATTCTTATTCTGTTCCATGACTATGCGCGCGGTGGGAAGAGCGGCAGGCAAAATCGTTGTTGAAGTGCGCAGGCAATTTAAAGAAATAATCGGGCTTATGGAAGGTAAAGCCAAGCCGGATTACGCGCGCTGCGTAAGCATTGCTACCGCAGCAGCGCAAAAAGAGATGATCATGCCTTCTCTTTTGGCAATTGCTGCTCCTATAGGGGTAGGATTGTTAGTAGGTATTGACGCGGTTGCCGGGTTGCTTGTTGGGGCAACTGTTACCGGTTTTGTACTGGCGGTCATGATGGCTAACTCCGGCGGCGCCTGGGACAATGCCAAGAAATTCGTGGAGGAGGGCCACCACGGAGGCAAAGGTTCTCTTGCGCATAAAGCCACTGTGGTTGGGGATACCGTTGGAGACCCTTTTAAAGATACCTCAGGGCCGAGCTTAAACATATTGATCAAGCTTATGTCCATGGTCTCCATTGTATTTGCCTCATTTATCATCAAGAACGCCTTAATAAAGTAGGGTTTTCTGGCAGTAGGGGACACTTCTATTATTATGGCCATATAGAATAGAAGTGTCCCCGTCTTATTAGCTAGAACCGTCCCTGTCTTACTTGCTCGTTAACACTCGCAAGTATTTCGCCATACAAAGGCTTAAGGTGCTCAATTTTTTTGTTTGACAGGGTTTTTTCAGTGTTATAATAACCCTGATGAATGACCTGGAGTTTGTCCAAGGCTGCCTTAAAGGGGACAAGCGATCCTGGAGCGAATTTCTCTCGCGTTATTCCCACCTGGTCTACAATTATATCTACAGCGTTTTAGCAGTCAAAGGGCGCAATTTTTCCGGCGATCAAGTCGAAGACATCTTCCAAGAGATATTTCATTCCCTAATCAAGGATAATTACAAAAAGCTATCTACCTACCAGGCCAGGAATGGTTGTTCCCTGGCCAGTTGGCTCAGGCAGGTTACGGTTAACTTCACTATTGATTATCTGCGCCGGCTTAAGCCCTCTGTTTCTATTGACGCAGAGACTGAGGAAGGTTTTAGCCTGAAGGATACCCTTGCCGATCTTTCTCCTGAGGCCGGAGATTTCCTGAACCAGCAGGATAAGCTCAAGAGCCTTTACGAGTGCATTGATTCACTTGAAGCAGGGGAGCAATATTTTATGGAGTTGCTCCTGGGCCAGGGATTGAGTTTGGAGCAGATTAAGGATCATCTCAAAATTACGCGCGGGGCAATGGACATGCGTAAGAGCAGGATATTCCAAAAGCTGCAGGAATGTTTTAAAAGAAAGGGTTTCGGGTTAGATTTCCTTAAATAATGCGTCTATTGAGAGAGGGAGAGGGGTATGACTAACTATTTTGAAAAAATAATCGGGATTATTTACCGTAAATGGAGAGGTTCAGGAAGATTCATAACCGGGGAGCACCCGGATGAAGAAGCTTTGGCTTGTTTTCTTGAGGATAAGCTTCCTTATGCGGACAGGCTGCTTATTGAGAAGCATCTGGTCAGTTGCGCTTCATGCGCTGAGTATGTAGGTATCCAGCTTAAGATGCAAGCCGGATTGACTAAAAAAGAGGTCCCCGGCCTTTTATTAGAGAAGGTTAAAAGGCTGGTCATTGATGAGGTTGGGGATGGCCTCTTTGAAATATTCCTTAAGCTTAAAGAAAAGGCGATTGAAATTATTCAGACCAGCGGCGATGTCCTGGTGGGTCAGGAGCTCATTCCCGCCCCGGTCTTGCGCAGCCGCCGGATAAAGGATTTTAGGGAGGATGTGGTTATCCTGAAAGATCTTCAAAGCATCCGGGTTGAGGCCAGGCTTAAGAATAATAACGCCAAAAGCTTTGATCTTACCGTGTCAGCCAGGGATAAACAGAGCCAGAAGCTTATCCGTGATTTGAGGGTCACGCTTTTGAAGGGAGGCCTTGAGCTGGAATCTTACGCTTCAGAGGCCGCAGGCGTGATTTTCAGGGATATCCTGCCGGGAGTTTATACAGCGGAGGTTACGAAGGCCGGAGAAAAGGTCGCGGTAGTGGAGATAAAAGCGGAGGCTTAGCAGTTTATGCAGGTTACGCAGGCTTTAAACCTGGAGGTTTTTAAGCAGGAATCCTCACTTAAGATGGGGCTTTTTTGGCAAAATGAGCCTCCTGCCACTTTAAAACATTACAACCAAGTTCCTGTCTCTTTTGAAGAGATCAACGGCCTGTGCGAGGAATTGATCTGTATTTTAAACCAACACCATCCGCAGACTGATCTGCCTACGGCAGAGGCGCAAAGCATGCGTAAAATCGGCCGCCTGCTTTGGGACCACCTAATTAGCCGTCCGATCAAAGAAAAATTAAAGAGCAGCTTATCCAGCCAACTTACCCTCTCTCTGGATGAGGAGTTGATCCATATCCCCTGGGAGTTAATCTTTGACGGTTCGGATTTCCTCTCCCTTAAATTCAGCATGGGAAGGCTCGTGCGCAGCAGGGGGGATTCCATAAGCCCGCGCTATCGTAATCTATCCGACCGGCTAAAAATGCTTATCCTGGCCAATCCAACCGGCGACCTTGACTCCGCTTACAGAGAAGGCCTGAATATCAAGAACCAGTTCGCTCATAAGGGGGAAAGGGTATACGTTGATTTTAAGTCCACCTCCATAGATAAGGCCTATGTCAAGAAGAACATCTGCGATTATGACATCGTGCATTTTGCCGGCCACTGTGAATTTGACAAAAATGATACGCAGCGCTCCGGTTGGTTGTTCAGCGACGGGGTATTCAGCGTGGAGGAGATCCTAAAAATGGGGCAGAGCTCCGACCTGCCTGTTTTGATATTTTCCAATGCCTGTCATTCAGCCGAGCTTATGCCGGGCCTGATCAATTCCGGGTATCAGGAGGCAAACTTTAATATGGCCGGTGCCTTCCTGCTTGCCGGGGTGCGCCATTATATCGGCTCTATCCGTAAGATTGAAGACACGGTAAGCCAGGAGTTCGGCCGTAAATTTTATATGCAGCTTCTTTCAGGCCTAAGCGTCGGGGAATCCCTGCGGCTGGCTAAACTGAAACTGATCAAGGAGCACGGTTTGGCCGGTTTACATTGGGCAAGCCATCTGCTTTATGGTGATCCGGGGTTTGTTTTCTTTAGGGCTAGGGTGAAAAAACAAAATAAGCGGTTGGTAAGCTCCCGGCTTAAGAAGGTTGTTTTTTCCGGCGGCATATTAATCCTTATCATTGCCTTGGGCCTTATGGCCGCCATTTGGCTGCCTAAACTTAATCCCAGCAAGGTTTATCTCTTCCTTAACTCGCAGGCGCAATACCGCCAAGGCAATAACCAGGCTGCCATAAACCTGGGGGTGCAGGCAATCAATAATGACCGGAATTTCCTCAAGCCTTATCCGGTGGTCGCCAATGCCTATTGGCGCATGGGAGAAAAGGAAAAAGCGCTGAAGTATTATTTTGATTATGTGCTTAGAAGCGAAAAGCTGAAAAATAAGAAACATCTCGCCGACTCCTATATAAAGCTGGGCTGGTTCTATCAGCTGGCCGGCCAATATGCTCAGGCGCGCCAGTTCTATGATAAGGCCCTTAACTTAAGCAGGCAATTAAAGGATAGGGCCAACGAGGCAGCGGCATTAAGAAAATTGGCCGTCTGGCATATAGATAATAAGGATTTTGAAGCTAGCCTGGAATTGTTGACCAAAAGTGTTGCCATAAACCTGGCAGCAGGCAATAATTTCGAGCACCGCAGGAATCTTGCCAGCGATTATTTTGACATAGGCCTGGTTTTCGCGAACAAGGATGATTACGCGGGTGCAAAGGAATTTTACGAAAAGAGCCTCAAGATCTTTGAGGGGCTTAAGCTGGAGAATGAATTAAGCGACTGTTATTTTAACCTGGGGGAGATCTGTTTATTCCAAAAAGAGTACCAAAAGGCCATGGATTATTATTTTGCGGGTTTAAAGATCGACCTGGCCCAGAATAATAAGGTTAACCTGGTATCCGATTACAATATGATAGGGGAGCTTTACCTGGAGATGGATGACCTGGCGGAAGCGGAAAGCCACTTAAAGCATTCCTCCGCACTGGCTGAGGAAATTAACAGTCCTCCGGATTTAGCCGACGCTAATTATAATCTGGGGCTTTTGTATAAAAAGAAAGGGAAGAAAAACCTTGCCAGGGAGCATTGGCGCAGGGCCCAGGAAATATACAGGCAGTTTGACCTTGATAAATATCAGGAGATCCGCAGCCAACTGCTGGAGTTAGATGTTTCTTAAAAAAGTCCTTGACAATTAAATTTTTTAAGTTATACTCTACTATAATCATAGGATTAGTAGACAAGAGAGGTTAAGATGAGAATTACATATAAAGGCGACTACGCGCTAAAAGCGCTTTTGGACCTGGCCCTGCATTATGAGCAGGGTGTATCCACGATACATGACCTCGCAAAACGTATTGACGCGCCGGTAAAATTCCTGGAGCAGGTCCTGCTGGACCTGAAAAAAGGGGGTTTTGTGGAGAGCAGGCGGGGTAATGTCGGTGGTTACCAGTTAGCCAAGGATCCGGCTGATATAACTTTGGGCGAGGTGGTCAGGTTTATTGATGGCCCGGTTGAACCGATTGGCTGCGTAGAAAAAGGTTATTCTAATTGTACCGACCTGAATAAGTGTGTTTTTAAAAACATCTGGCAGAAGGTTGAGAGGGCAACCGCGGATATTATAGATAATGTCAGTTTCGCGGATTTAGCTAGCCAGATTAGCGCTAAGCAGGAAGCACTGGTTTATTCGATTTAGGGGGTATTTCATGAACATCAATTCTAAAGTTACTAAAAATATAGTCAATGATGCAATTATAAAGGAAATTAGCAATGCACTAGCTTCTTTAGAGTATGGTACAGTAACTATTAAGGTGCATGATAGAAAGATTACCCAGGTTGAGGTAGCGGAAAGAAAGCGATTTGACGAAGTTTGGAAGGTTGAGGAAGGAGGTGGTATATAGAAGGTTGTATTTTTGAATGACCGGACTGCCGGAATCATCCATTAAAAATTAAATATTCCCGATACGACCAGTCAGCTGGAGTAAAGTGAAAGTATTGGGAGGTTGTAATGAAAAAGTTATCTTTGCTAGGATTGTTCTTAGTAGTTGTAGCAGTTCTTTTGACAAAAAATGCATTTGCAGGAACGCCTTTCCTCAATCTTGAGGGTGTAGGCGGAGTCGCCTTTAACCCTTTAGCTTACCTTGCGGATTCAGATAGCGAGGATAGCCATTTAAAAGCTGGCAAGACCTATATTATAGGTAAGCCCAGGTTTGGTGCTTGGTATGTAAGTCTGGATAAGGTAAAAGTCGACTGGACGACAATAGGGGTTGCCGATACGTTCTTTAAAAGATTAGAGGTTTCTTACGGCTATGAGACTATAGCCCAGGATAATCAAACCACGAAACGTAAGAATAATCTTGGTGCAAAATTGCTATTGTTGCCTGAGAATGCGTTTAATACGAAATTCCTGCCGGCAGTATCAGTTGGAAGCATTTTTAAGCATACCTCTAATGCCGGCGCAGGTGTAGATGCTACTGGTGCTGATTATTATTTAGTAGCTACTAAGTTGATTACTCAGCTACCCAGGCCAGTTTTACTTTCGGGGGGAGTACTTTCTACAAAGGGCAGGGTTACCGGCGTGTTTGGGTTTGACAAGGATCGGGCGGAAACATTATTTGGCAATATTGACGTAGTCCTTCCGTGGAATTTTATAGCTGGGTTTGAATATAAGCAAGGCGCAAGGTTCTCTGATTTTAAGAATGCCAATTACTGGGATGCGCACCTTGCCTGGACACCAAATAAGAATCTTTCACTTATCTTGGCATATGTTAACGCAGGCAGCTATAAATCATCAAACGTAACCGGATTGGGTAATGGCGTGGTATTAAGCGCTCAATATGCTTTTTAAGGAATAAGTAGCAAACCAGGGAGGGCTGGATTGCTTTCCCTGGTGAAAAATAAGAGGAGTGCTAAGAATGAGTAAAATCGATAACAAGTTAAGGACAGAAAGCATACTTTTACACGGAGGCCAGGAGCCTGATCCTACGACTGGCTCGCGGGCAGTGCCGATTTATCAGACCACATCGTATCAATTTAAAAATACGGAACACGCGGCTAATCTTTTTGGCTTAAAGGAGTTTGGCAACATCTATACGCGTTTGATGAATCCAACTACTGATGTGTTTGAAAAGAGAGTAGCCTTATTAGATGGGGGAGTAGGGGCTTTAGCCGTAGCCAGCGGCCAGTCGGCAATCACGCTTGCTTTACTTAATATTTCTCAGGCAGGGGATGAAATCGTCTCCGCAGATAATCTCTACGGCGGAACGTATAATTTATTTCATCACACATTCCCGCGCTTAGGTATTAGGGTAAAGTTTGTGCCGTCTAATAATTTAGATCTCCTGCAAAAAGCGATTAATCCAAAAACCAAAGCAGTGTATGCTGAGTCGATTGGTAACCCTAAGCTTGATGTTGCTGATTTAGAAGGAATATCCAGGGTCGCGCATAAAAACGGGATACCGTTTGTCCTGGATAATACAGTTTCTCCATATCTGTTGCGTCCGATTGACCATGGGGTGGATATTATGGTTTATTCCGCTACCAAGTTTATCGGCGGCCACGGTACAAGCTTAGGCGGGATAATTGTAGATTCCGGGAAGTTTGACTGGACGAATGGAAAATTTCCACTGATTGCCGGGCCGGATCCGAGTTACCATGGAATCAACTTTGTAGAGGCGCTCAAAGCCCTGGGCAATATCGCATATATCATTAAGGCGAGAGTAACTTTGTTACGCGATATCGGACCGGCCCTGTCACCGTTTAACTCCTTTTTGTTTTTACAGGGGCTTGAAACCTTGCATCTGCGCTTACCAAGACATTCAGAAAACGCCCTGGCTGTCGCTAAATATCTGAAAAAACATCCTAAGGTCAGCTGGGTTAATTATCCCGGGTTGGATGACAGCCCGGAAAAAGAAAGGGTAAAAAAGTATTTGCCAAGAGGGGCGGGTGCTATCTTGGGTTTTGGAATTAAGGGGGGCCTGGAAGCAGGCAAGAGATTTATTGACTCACTACAGTTAATATCGCATCTTGCTAATGTCGGCGACGCCAAGAGTCTGGCGATCCATCCGGCGACTACTACACATCAGCAGCTATCTAGCGAAGAGCAGTTATCAACCGGTGTCACTCCTGATTTTATCCGTTTGTCAATCGGGATTGAGCATATTGACGATATAATTTACGATCTTGATCAAGCCTTATCAAGGGCAGTATAAGGGGGAATAATATGGGAAAAATATTTTCTGATATTACAAAAACCGTAGGCAACACGCCTTTGGTAAAATTAAACCGTATTACCGAAGGCCTGGAGGCTACGATATTAGTAAAACTGGAATCGTTCAATCCTCTCTCAAGCGTCAAGGACCGCATAGGCGTAGCCATGATTGAAGACGCAGAGAAAAGAGGCGTGCTTAATGAAAATACCACGATCATTGAGCCGACCAGCGGTAACACCGGGGTTGCTTTGGCATTTGTGGCCGCGGCAAAAGGGTATAAATTAATTCTGACTATGCCTGATACCATGAGTATAGAAAGAAGGCAGCTTTTGGCGATTTTCGGGGCAAGGTTAGTTTTGACCCCTGGCGCCGAAGGGATGAAAGGGGCTATAAAGAAATCCGAGGAGTTGGTTAAAGAAATTCCTAATGCTATTATTTTGCAGCAGTTTAATAATCCGGCTAACCCGCAGATCCACCGCAAGGCCACCGCCGAGGAGATATGGAATGATACTGATGGAAAGGTTGATATCCTGGTTGCCGGAGTAGGCACAGGTGGGACGATCACCGGGGTTAGCGAGGTGATCAAAAAAAGAAAGCCCGGTTTTAAGGCGATTGCGGTTGAGCCCGATGCCTCCCCGGTTTTATCCGGAGGCGCTCCGGGCGCGCATAAGATACAAGGGATAGGCGCGGGGTTTATCCCGCAGGTTTTAAACCTCAAGATAATTGACGAGGTTATCCGGGTCACTAATGAAGATGCCGGAGAAACCAGCCGCAGGCTGGCAAGATCGGAAGGAATTTTAGGCGGTATTTCCTGCGGAGCAGCCTTGTGGGCGGCAATGGAAGTAGCTAAACGTAAAGAAAACAAGGGAAAGGTCATTGTAGTTATCCTTCCTGATACCGGTGAGCGGTATCTGACTACCTGGCTTTTCCAAGAGGTAAACCCCGTTAGAAATCCCGCGCGCGGGGCGCCATTTCTAACGGGGTAAAAGCATGACCAAAGAAAATAAAATAATTCAAAATGACAGCGTAGGCCTGGTAAAGACGCAAGCCTTTACTTTTGAGTCCCTCAAACTTGAAAGCGGTGAGCGGCTTGGACCGGTTACCTTGGCCTTTGAGACTTATGGGGCCTTGAACAAGGAAAAGTCTAACGCTGTCCTTGTGGTGCATGCCCTTTCAGGTGACGCGCATGCAGCCGGCCTGCATGAAAATGAAGAGGGTCCTGGCTGGTGGGATGCTTTTATCGGGCCGGGAAAGGCTTTTGATACGGATAAATATTTCGTTATCTGTTCCAATATACTCGGAGGATGCAAAGGTTCAACCGGCCCGTCAAGCTTAAACCCGGCGACAGGCAGCCCTTACGCCCTGGATTTCCCGCTGATCAGTATCAATGATATGGTCAATGCGCAGAAACGCCTGATCGATCATCTGGGGATAGAAAAATTACTTTCTGTAGTCGGCGGGTCAATGGGCGGGCAGCAGGTTTTATCCTGGCTGGTTAATTATCCCAATAAAATATTAAGCGCGATACCCATTGCTACAACCATCAGGCACACCCCGCAGCAGATCGCCTTCAACGAGGTGGGCAGGCAGTCAATTATGGCTGACGCGCATTGGAAATCCGGCAACTATTACGGCGGTCCAGCCCCCTCTAAAGGGTTGGCGGTGGCCAGGATGATCGGCCATATTACGTATATGAGCGATAAGTCCATGGCGGAAAAATTCGGCCGGTCTAAGAAGGGCGCGGGAGAACCTTTTAAATTCACCGCTGATTTTGAGGTAGAGGGGTATTTACGTTACCGCGGGGATAATTTTGTGAAACGCTTTGACGCAAACTCCTATCTTTATATTACCAAGGCCATGGATAATTTTGACGCCTCAGGCGGAAAGCGCCTTGGGGAGATTTTACGAGGCAGCAAGGTAAAGGTTTTGGTCATCTCCTTTAAATCCGACTGGCTGTATCCGGGATACCAGTCAAAAGAGATAGTCAAGGCATGCAAGCTGGCGGGGGTAGAGACGACTTACTGCGAGATAGATTCAACCTATGGGCATGACGCTTTTCTCCTTGAGGTTGATGAAGAGGCGCATTTGATCAGGCATTTCCTTAAAAAAGTATTTTACGCTTACGAGGTGACGGGGAACTATGGAGAATAACGGTATTAAACTTGACCATCGGGTGATCCTTGAGCTTATCAGGGGACAGTCCACGGTTTTAGACTTAGGCTGCGGTTCAGGGGATCTTTTGTATCTTTTGGTAAAGGAGAAGAAGGCCCGCGTGCAGGGGATTGAGATTGATGAACAGGCGATATATAAATGCGTGGCCAAGGGCCTGAATGTTTTCCACGGGGATATTGACACGGGCCTGGCGGAATTCAGCGATAAGTCCTTTGATTACGTGGTATTAAATCAGAGCTTGCAACAGATACTGCATATTGATAAAGTGCTTGATGACGCCCTTAGGGTGGGTAAAAAGGTAGTCTTAGGGTTTCCGAACTTCGCGTATTACAAAGCAAGGCTGCAGATGTTTTTTCAGGGGAAGGCCCCGGTAACCGGCTCGCTTCCTTACCAGTGGTATGAAACCCCAAACCTGCATTTTTTGAGCATCCATGATTTTAAAAATTATTGCCGTTCCAAGCAAATTAACATTGAGCGCTGTGTTTGCATCGGGGAGAAGAGAAGGGTCCCGCTGTTGCCTAACCTGCTTGCGCAGACAGGCATATTTTTGATCTCAAGATAAATACCCGGCTTTATCGGATGAGCCGGTACGCGCTTGTGCGCAACACCCGGCCTTATCGGAGAGGCCGGTGTGCGCTACTGCGCAAGGGAGGATAGATGCCTTATATCAATTTAAAGTTAGTAGGAAAACTTAACAAGGAGCAGAAGGAAAAGATCGCCAAAGAATTCACAGATACGCTGCTAAAGGTAGCGGGCAAGCCCAAAGAGGCCACTTACCTGGTGATTGACGAGGTTAACGGTGAGAACTGGGCTAAGGGCGATAAGTTTTTTGGTTAGTCCTAACCTGCGGAGCTGTCTTCAAGGTTACGAAAGGCGGTTTTAGTATGGTAAAGAAGTTTTTTATCATATTCCTATCGGTTATATTTATTTTCAATTTCAGCCTACTACATTCCGCAGAGCCGCTGGATTTAGAGGCCCTTATTAAGGAAGCGCAAAAGAATAATCCCGAGATCTTAGCGGCCAAGTCGCGCTATGCAGCGGCAAAGGCAAGAATCCCGCAGGCAAAGTCACTTGAAGACCCGGTGGTAGGTCTATCTTTTCAATATACCAAGGGCAGCCCATTTCAATTCAGCAAAACGCCATCCGACGAAAGAATGCTTTCCATAAACCAGGCTATTCCTTCCTTCGGTAAATTATCTCTAAAGGGCAAAATCGCCTTAGTTGAATCCCAAATGATCGCAGGAGATTATAAAAACAAGGAACTCCAGATCATAAACCAGGTAAAGCGGGCTTATTATGATTTATTTATGAACTATAAAGAGGAGCAGCTTGATACCGCAAGCCTGGTATTTTTAAGGGAAACCGTAGAGAGCACTGAAGCAAAATATACCGTAGGCCAGATAGAACAGGAGGACCTCTTTAAGCTTAACCTTGAAATAGCCAAGCTCGGCAACGATATTGCCAACCTGAAACAGGAAAGAGCTTCAATTGAAGCGAGGCTGAACGCCTTATTAAACAGAAAACCTGATGTTTTGGTCGGTGTCCCTGAATTGCGGGAAGAATTTTCACCTACCTTGGATTCAGATTCATTATACCGGCTTGCGCTGGAGAATCAGCCGGAGTTGCTGATTTTTTCTTATGCTATAGAAAAGAATAAATATGCCAAGAGCCTGGCTAAGAGAAGTTTCCTACCGGATATCATTACAGGGGTGGCGATGCGAGGTATTACAACGGGGACAATCGGGCCATGGGATTTAATGTTGGCTTTTACCGTTCCTTTGTGGTTCTGGACAAAACAGCGCTATGAAGTAAAAGAGGCCATTGCTAATTTAGAGGAAGCGCAGGCGGCATATCTTGTCATGAAAAACAGGGCAATGGCTGAAGTAAAAGAGCTGTATGCAAAGGTAAAAATTGCGCAAAACAAAATTAATCTATATAAAAATACCCAGATTCCTTTACTGGAAGCTTCTATTGAGTCTTCGCGCTCCGCGTATTTGTCAGGAAGGGGCGATATAATGATGCTTTTGGATAGCGAGCGGATGCTGGTGGAAACTAAAATTGATTATTACAGGGCATTGGTTGAATATTACACAAACCTGGCGGATCTGGGACGGGCCGTGGGCGTAGATTTAAGCGAGGTGAAAAAATGAGGGATATCATGCGTAAGGTAATAATTGTATTTATGATTTTATTTTTGAGCGCCTTCGCCTCCTTTGCCAAAGAGGAAAAAGGGAAAAAAATACTCTACTACCGTAACCCCATGAATCCGGGAGTAACCTCTCCTACTTTCATGAAAGATTCCATGGGCATGGATTATATTCCCGTTTACGCGGAAACTACGGAGGAATCTCCGCAAGGAGAGGCGCTGGTTAAAATAACCCAAGGCCAGCAGGAGCTGATTGGAGTAAAAACCGAGACAATATTGACCAGGCCGCTAATGCGGATGATCCGCACAGTGGCAAAGATTGCTTATGATCCCGAACTATATAAGGCCCAGGCGGAATTTATCCAGGCATATAAAACCGGCGAATCAATGAAGGCAAATCAAGATACAGAAATCAGCCAGCGCTTACAAGCCATGGTCATTGCCAGCGCCATGAAGCTTAAACTTCAAGGCCTAAGCGATGAGCAGGTGGAGGAATTAAAGACCAAGGCTAACTCCGACCGCGGCTTATTGCTTTCGGATGAATTAAGCCCCTATGTATGGGCGTATATAACCATCTACGAATACGATCTAGGTTCGGTCAAGGCCGGCGACCACGTAGTATTATCGGCGATTGCTTACCCGGGAGAGGAATTCAGCGGCAAGATCGTAGCCCTGGACCCTGTTTTAGATATGAATACGCGCAGCGTCCGCGCTCGGGTACAAATTGATAATCCGCAGGGTAAGTTGAAGCCCAATATGTACGCTGATGCTATCATCCATGTTGATTTAGGCAAGAATTTGGCTGTACCTGGAGAAGCGGTTTTGGATACAGGTTTAAGAAAGATTGTCTATTTAGATTTAGGCAAGGGACAATTCAAGGCTCAAGAGGTAGAGGTAGGCCTTGAGGCGGTAGCTACAGAGAATGGCGAAGAGCGAAAATTTTTTCCGTTAATAAGCGGGCTCAAGGAAGGCGATAAGGTGGTGACAACCGGTAATTTCTTGATTGATTCCCAAAGCCAGCTTACCGGCGGTATGTCTGCTTTATGGGGAGGCGCAACCGAGATAAAGCAGGAAGGAAAACCAGAAGTTAAAACGCAACACAGTCATTAATTAGAGACAAAGGGTAAACTATGATTAATAAACTTATAAGTTACTGCTTAAGAACGCCCTTTGTGGTTTTTGTAGTTTACATCGCGTTGTTCTTTTGGGGCGCCTGGGCAATTACCAATATTCCGGTAGATGCTATCCCTGATATAGGCGAGAAACAGGTGATCGTCTATACTGATTGGCCTGGCCGCTCTGCCAAAGACGTGGAGGACCAGGTAACCTATCCGCTTTCCGTATCCTTGCGCGGTGTGCCGGGGGTAAAGACCATCCGGGCAACAAGCGCTTTTGGTTTTTCAGAGGTTTACCTTATATTTAAGGATAGCGTTGATTATTACTGGGCGCGTTCAAGGGTTTTGGAGAAATTGAATCTTGTTTCCGGCCGGCTGCCGCAGGGGGTTGTGCCTGTCTTAGGCCCGGATGCCACAGGTTTAGGCCAGGTCTTCTGGTATACGGTTGAAGGCAAGGGTTATAGTATTGATAAATTGAGGTCCTTGCAGGATTGGTTCATCCGTTATCAGCTTAATTCTGTGGACGGTGTTTCGGAGGTAGCTTCCATCGGCGGCTTTGTTAAACAGTATCAAATTGATATTGACCCAAATAAGATGCTTGCTTATAAGGTGCATCTGGGTGAAGTTATGGAGGCGGTAAAGAAATCCAATGTGGATGTGGGCGCCAAAGTCATTGAAAATAACGCCATGGAATATATTATCCGCGGCCTGGGATTTATCAAAACGGTGGATGATATTAAGAATATCGTCGTAGGGGAGATTAACGGGACGCCCATATACGTAAAGAATATTGCCGTTGTGCAATTAGGGCCAGAGTTTCGCCGGGGTGCGTTAGATAAGGACGGGCAGGATGCGGTCGGCGGTGTCGTGATTATGCGCTATGGCGAGAATGCCATGAAAGTAATCCACCGCGTAAAGCAGGCAATTAAGGAATTAGAAAAAGGCCTCCCGCCGGGCGTCAAGATAGTTCCTTTTTATGACCGCACCGAGCTCATCCACCGCACTATCGCTACCTTGCGTGAAGCTTTAATCCTGGAAATTATTATTACCATGGCGATAGTTATTCCCTTCCTGGCGCATATCTGGGCCGGGATAATGATCTGTTTAGCTTTGCCTTTTTCTGTGCTCATCGCTTATATCGCGATGTACTATCTTAAGATAGATGCTAATATCATGTCTCTTTCCGGTATTGCCATTGCCATCGGAACGTTAGTGGATATGGCTATTATAATGATAGAGAATTCATACCGTCATTTGATTATGTATGCCGAGGAGATTAAAAAAGGCATCAAAACCCGCTTTGATGTAATTTTTGGAGCGGCCAGCGAGGTTGGCTCAGCAGTATTAACCGCAGTACTTACTACCGTGATGTCTTTTTTAGCGGTCTTTGCCCTGGAGGCGCAGGAGGGTAAGCTTTTTAAACCCCTTGCCTGGACCAAGTCACTCACCCTGCTTGCCTCTATAACAGTTGCCTTAACGCTTATACCGGTTTTATGTATGCTTTTCTTAAAAGGAAGGCTGCGGGCTCCGGAAGAGAATCCATTGGTTAAGGCTTTACACCACTATTATGAAAAGATTTTACGCTGGTGTTTAGGCCACCGCGCTACTTTCCTCCTTATTCCTGCGGTTATCCTGATATCCAGCCTTACTTTTATTCTTCCCCGGGATATTATTTCTTTAATTATTTATTCAGCAATTGTTATTCTAACGCTTATTTTTATCCTGCCTAAAAAAGCAAAATCCGCCCTGGTTTTGGTTATAATCGCTGCGTTAAGCTTAGGGTGGTTTTGGGTTTCACCGCGTATCGGCCGTGAATTTATGCCGGCTTTTGATGAAGGTTCAATCCTGTTTATGCCGGTAATGCGGCCCTCAACTTCTTTGACCGAAGCCATACGCGTTATTGAGATCCAAGATAAGATCATTAAGTCGTTCCCCGAGGTTGAGATGGTAGTGGGTAAAGTCGGCCGAGCCGAATCTGCGACTGACCCTGCGCCGGTGGAGATGTTTGAGACCATTATTACCTTAAAGCCTAAGAGCCAGTGGCGCCGGGGTATGACTAAAGAAAAGATTATCCGTGAAATGGATGCGGTTTTGCAGCTACCAGGTGTTTCAAATATCTGGACCCAGCCCATTATTAATCGCGTTGATATGTTGGCAACCGGTATTAGAACCTCGGTAGGGGTTAAGGTTTTTGGCCCTGACTTACAGAAGATTGAGGCGATTGCCACGGAAATTGAAAAAGCTGTTAAAGAGGTTAATGGGGCGGTAGATTTATATTCGGAAAAGATTGTCGGTAAGCCTTATATTGAATTTAAGATAAAGAGAGAACAGCTTGCCCGCTACGGCATATCTATCCGCGATGTCCAGGATGTCATTGAAATGGCTATCGGCGGTGAAAATTTAACCACTACTGTAGAGGGAAGGGAAAGATACCCGGTGCGCGTGCGTTATGCCCGGGAACTGCGCGATAACATTGATGCGCTCAGGCGCATTTTAGTTTCTACCAAAGACGGCGCCCAGATCCCCATTAGCCAGTTAGTGGATATATACTTTGTCACCGGCCCGGCGATGATCAATTCCGAAAATGGGCTCCTGCGCGCCTATGTCTTAATGAATGTACGCGGCCGCGATATGATCGGTTTTGTGGAGGAGGCATCTAAAATCGTGAGTCAAAAAGTAAAACTGCCTCCCGGATATTTTATCCAGTGGTCAGGCCAGTTTGAAAACCAGGTGCGCGCCAAGAATAAGATTGCTATATTGCTTCCGATCAGCCTTTTAATCAATTTTATGCTCATCTATATGTGTTTCCGTTCTGTTATCAAATCCGCATTTATTTTTACCGCTATTCCTGTAACCCTGGCAGGCGGCGTTTGGCTTTTGGCATTCTCCGGGTTTAATTTCTCCGTGGCAGTCTGGGTAGGTTTTATTGCCCTTTTTGGCATAGCGGTTGATGACGGCATATTAATTACTACTTATCTTGATGATGTTTTCAGGGCGCGAAGGGATAAGATAACTTCACGCCAGGATGTAATTGAAGCAACTGTGTATGCCGGACTGGGGCGTATCAGGCCAGCATTTTTAACTACTATTACTACTATTGCCGCGCTTTTGCCGATTATGTTCTTAAAAGGCACGGGTGCTGAGGTAATGCAGCCCATGGCCATACCTTCAATCGGCGGGATGACCATTGAAATGATTACCTGGTTTATTGTGCCCACGCTTTATTCGTGGAGAGAAGAGAGGTTATTAAATAAGATATGAAAGGCTTGACAAAATTAGTCTAGTAGCTATACTAATACCATAATTTGAGATGGGGAGGTCGGTGAACCGGCCTGAGAGTTCTGCGCAGTAAGCAGATTACCCTTAATTACCTGATCTGGATAATGCCAGCGGAGGAAAGGAGGAGAGAAGATGTATAACCCTTATGCAGCGGCATAGGGGTTTTTTGTTGCACAGGCAACATACTTGCCCATCCGCTTGGGCAAGGTAGAGGGAGATCAAAAGGAGGAACCATGTTTAAAAAGATAAACGAGGCGCAAATCAGCAGGGCAATTGTTGGTGAATTTAGCCGCTGGTTTATGGATTATATTGTTTCAGATGCGATCATTGTTGGGGGAGGGCCAAGCGGTCTGATAGCAGGCAGAGAATTAGCTAGTGATGGTTATAAAACATTAATTGTTGAGAGCAATAATTATATCGGCGGAGGTTTCTGGATCGGCGGATACCTAATGAATCCTTTGACCTTTCGCGCCCCTTCTCAGGAGATTCTGGATGAGCTCAAGATTCCTTATAAGGAAGTAGAGGATGGGTTGTTTGTGGCTGATGGGCCTAATGCTTGCTCTAAGCTAATTTCCGCAGCTTGTGATGCCGGGGTAAGGATATTAAATATGACTAAGTTTGATGATGTAGTTTTACGTAATAACAAAGTTGAAGGAGCGGTTATCAACTGGACACCGGTTTCAGCGCTGCCTAGGGCGATTACCTGTGTAGATCCGATCTCTTTGGAATCCAAAGTGGTTATTGATGCTACCGGACATGATGCCTGGGTCTGCAAAAGCCTTGAGAAACGTAAACTGCTGAACATGGAAACATTCGGGCCGATGGATATAAATGTTTCTGAGGATGCAGTGGTTGAGAAAACCGGAGAGGTTTATCCGGGCTTATTGGTCTGTGGTATGGCTGTCTCTACTGTTTATGGAATACCGCGTATGGGCCCAACATTTGGCAGTATGCTTTATTCCGGCAAGAAAGTAGCCCTTAAAGCAAAAGAGCTATTATCATAGAGCTATAAACATGGCCGGTTTGATCTACTTAAGCCGGCCTTGTTTTATTTTTTAGTCACCTTGCAAAATCGCTAAAAATATGTTATATTTACTTGTAAATTGAGATTTTGACAATCAGGTAAGTTAACCTAATGATAAAGGCTAACCAGCAGTAATGCTGGGGCGCAAAGCTACCGGTCCTCTAGAGCGGAGGAGAGCGGGGCTGCCAAGTAGGGTAAAACCCTAAGAAGCCTTTAGGGTTTTTTTGTTGCAGAGGCAACATACTTGCCCATCAGCTTGGGCAAGGTATATTGAGAATAGCATTGCAAGAAAGGAGTCTATGATGAAGAAATCCAGCCATAAAACCGTCAGCCGGAACAGGAAGCACCATAAAAAGAACATGGCCTTTCTTGAGGCTTTGAGATTTTTTGAAGGTATGCCATTGTTTGGTATCCGGCGCTAAGTAAGCGATAATCTCAACGAGTTTATACCTGCCAGGTAGGTAGGAAAATGGGGTCAGAAAATGGGGTCAGAATTATTTATTCAAGGGAAAATGGGGTCAGAATTATTTATTTAATAAATAATTCTGACCCCATTATTTGACCCCATTATTTTAAGTTAGATTTTGCCGCCCCTTGCGTCAATTGTAGCAGGAGGTGGCAAAATGCGTAAGTTGATCATTAGCGGTATATGCGCGGTTTTATCTTTGGCGGCCCTTAATGGGCTGCTTAAAGCAGAGGAGCTGGCTTGGGAGGATATAGGTAGGGGTAACTTGAATATACAGTGCGTTTTGAGCGGTTCGGAAAACAGCGGGATCATTTTCGCGGGAGCTTCGGGAAGCATTCTTAAAACCGACGATTCCGGTAAAAGCTGGCGCAGGGTTTTAGCGCTAAGCTCGAAGAGTCATAAGGTCAATCAGCTTTTGTTAGACCCGGCTAATCATAATATTGTTTATGCCGCTACGGATAGCGGGTTATACCGCAGCAATAACCTGGGAAGCCGGTGGGAGAGGGTTTTTAAAGGCAGAAATAGAGATGAAGCGCAGTGTATTTCCCTGGCGATCCTGCCTTACGCTGTTTTCCTGGGTACAAAAGCCGGCCTTTTTATAAGTGAAGATAATTGCCGGAGCTGGCACAAACAGAATGGAGCAATCGGTAGCGTTCCGATATTAAGCGTAGATTTCAATGCCAAAGAAAATAACAATATTTACCTCGCCGGATTAAACGGTGTATTCAGCTCTTCGGATTCAGGGAAAAGTTGGGAGCGGGTTTTCGTGGCACATGGCGCGGAAAAAGAGAACGAAGAACCCGTAGATAACCAGGATCGTGATCAAGCGGAACGCTCTTCCGATGTGCGCTTCTTGAAAACCGATCCAAATAACCCAGGTTATCTTTACCTATCTTGCGCTAAAGGCGTGTATAAAAGCATTGACCGGGGAAAAAGCTGGAATAAGTTAACGGAGTATGGGTTATTTAGCCGGGATGTTTTGATGACATGTATCTCATCCGGATCGGAGGTTTTTGCGCTTACGCGCTCCGGGGTTTTTCTTTATGAAGATGATCGCTGGAAGGAATTATCTTTTGGTCTGGCCGGAGGAAAAATAAATTATCTGGCTTTGAATGATAAGGGGGTTCTTTACGCGGCGGGAGAAAAAGGTATATTTATGTCCAGCCTTGGCGCTAATGGAGATTTGTCTAAGAAGGGATCGATCCAGGATTATTTGGAGTGTGAGCCAAAGATAAAGGATCTCCAGGAGGCGGCGATAAAATATGCCGAGGTTAATCCGGAAAAGATATCCCAATGGAGGAAGAAGGCAGCTATAAAGGCAATACTACCGCAGTTGAGTGTGGGGGTTGACCGCAACTCAACTGACCTGTGGCATTGGGAGGGTGGTTCAACTACCAGGGAGGACGATGATATTTTGCGCCGCGGCAGAGATTCCATTGATTGGGATGTTTCCTTAAGCTGGGATTTAAGCGATCTGGTATGGAATGAAGCACAGGCCAGTATTGATGTGCGTTCCCGGCTTATGGTTGAGCTGCGCGATGATATCCTGGACCAGGTGAATAAGTTTTATTTTGAGCGCCTAAGGGTAAAAATGGAGCTGGACAGCTTGAACATTGAAGATAGGAAGAAGAGATTTGAGAAGGAGCTGAAACTTGATGAGCTGGCCGCCTCGTTAGACGCCCTTACAGCAGGCTATTATTCAGAACAGCTGCGCCAGCTTTCGCACGGTTAATCTATCAGATTATGGCGTCAGGCCAAAGCACGAGGAACCGTCGTCAGTATAATAGCAGTGCCAGGTGCTCTGGCCTGTGCTCGGATAATACTCAATATAATACCAGTATTTCCTCGAAGCGTTGGGAGCCTTGCCGCCGCTACCACTGGTACACCTCTCGGCAACCAATCTCGTACCGGTTGGTGAAAAAGTATCATACCTGTATCGATAGAAATCCGTGGGAGTGCACGAATCCCAACTAGCTCCCTCGTAGTTGTAGTACAGAGTATTTAACGAGCCACTCTCAAGATAAAGCTGATAGGCAAGATCTCTCATCAATCCTAGCCGCACTTTAGCTTCGGCAGTACGGCTTTTTTCAACTGTAAGGGAGTATTGACTGATGCCTACGGCTGCAAGTATCCCTACAATGATTATGACTATGATCAGTTCAATAAGGGTGAAACCATGTTCTCATGTATTGCCCCTCCTGTTGATTAGTTTACCCCCTGCCAATTTATTGTCAATTAGAATTTGTTAAGATGATACTTTTTACACGTAGGGGACGGTTCTATGGTATATGGCTATATGAATAGAACCGTCCCCTGCTGGGGGTAGACGGGATGGCAAGGTTTGGCTCGCCCGAGGGGTGACGCTGAAGAGGGGCATCCCCGTTCCGAGGACACACTTGCCCGCAGGAATGGGGATACTTCAGCGGCAGGACCCCGAGGCGCAATCAAGTGGCAAAAATTCTTGCAATTAGAGCCTCTTTGTGTTAATTTATAGAAACTTGCCAATCTTATTAACCCTTTTAACGTGAAGGATTAAAGTTATGAGCACCTTACATTTTACAGACGCCAATTTCAAAAAGGAGGCGTTGGAATCGGATTTGCCGGTCATGGTGGATTTCTGGGCTGCTTGGTGCGGCCCATGCAAAATGATCTCCCCTCACATTGAAGAGCTGGCTAAGGAATATGCCGGGAGGATGAGGATCGGGAAGGTGGATGTTGACACCAATCCTAAGATTGCTACTCAATATGGGGTAATGTCAATACCTACCATTATATTCATCAAGAAAGGTAAGGTTATGGGTCAGCTTGTAGGAGCCTTAAGCAAGCTTGACCTGAAGCGTAAGATCGAAGAGAACCTTTAATGCGCAAAATTTTTATTGCCGCTACCAAGCAGAATGACGGCAAGACCACAGTCTCTCTGGGGATAATCAAAAACCTGCAGCAGAAGTTCGGCAAGGTGGGTTTTATCAAGCCGATCGGCCAGCGTTACCTTGAGGAGGAGGGTTTAAAGATAGATGAGGATTCTATCCTTATTGAGGAGGTCTGCGGAATAAAGTGCGGGCTTAAGGATATGAGCCCTATCGCGGTAGAAAAAGGCTTCACTGAAAAGTATATCACCAAGCCTGATAAAAGAAGCATTTCCGGTCAGATCCAGAATTCTTTCCGCAAGATTTCAAAAAACCAGGATCTGGTGGTGATCGAAGGGACCGGCCATGCCGGGGTGGGTTCGGTATTTGACCATTCTAATGCAGCCGTAGCCAGGCTTTTAGGTTCAAAAGTAATTATTATTTCTTCGGGTGGAGTGGGCAGGCCGATCGATGAGATCGTATTGAATAAGGCGCTTTTTGAAAAAGAGGGGGTCAAGGTATTAGGTGTGATCATTAACAAGGTTCTCCCGGATAAATTCACCAAGATCAGCGGGTTTGTAAGAAAGGGGCTGGAAAGAAAAGGGATCGATGTCTTGGGAGTGCTTCCCTATGACCCGATGCTGGCCCGTCCAACAATTGAACAGATCCTGGAGGAAACCGATTTTCAGGTCATCTGCGGAAAGCAATACCTGGAGCGTTCTGTAGCAAAGGTGATCGTCGCGGCAATGGAGCCGCGTGACGCTGTACGCTATATCAGCGAGGATAGCCTGATGATCACTCCCGGAGACCGGGAGGATATGATTATTAGCGCGCTTAGTTGTTTCCGTGATTCCGGCAATAAGTTGGAGAACAATGGTTTGGCTTCCAATAGCCAAAGCCATAAAAAACTTAAAGTTTGCGGCATGGTGCTTTCCTGCGGGATCATACCGGAGCCTCCGATCATGAATCTTTTGGAGAAGGCCCAGATCCCTGTTTTATTGGCCAAATCCGATACCTATGATGTGGCCACCTGTTTGCATGACCTAACGGTAAAGATCAGGCCTTGCGATAAGGATAAAATTAAAGCCGTGGTAAAATTAATCCAAGAGAACGTGGATTTCAAAAAAATATTGAGAGGAATTTAGGATGAATACCATAGAGAAGATCCGCAAGCTCGCCAGGAATAAGATGAGGAGAATAATCCTGCCGGAGTACAATGATAAGCGGGTTATTGAAGCAGCAGCCATCATCAAAAAGGAGTCATTGGCAGACCCCATACTTTTGACCCCGGATAAGATAGACCAGAGGGAAAGGGAAAGGTATATTGAAGAGTATTATAAACTCTATCAGGCAAAGGATGTTGACCTGGATACAGTGAAGAAGCTTTTTTCAGAGACGCTTTACTATGGCGCAATGATGGTCCGCGAAGGTAAGGCCGACGGCCTGGTTGCCGGGGCAAGCCATACCACCCCGGATATGGCCCGCGCCTGTATACGCTGTATCGGCCTGGATGAGCGTTTTACCATTGCCTCAAGCTGTTTTATCATGGCTGTGCCTGATTGCGTTTATGGGGATAACGGGACTTTTATTTTCGCTGATTGCGGGATCATCCCTGATCCCAATGCCCGGCAATTATCCTGCATTGCCCTCTCTGCCGCGGAGCTGGCCAATAAAGTATTGGGGCTTAGCGCGCGGGTAGCTTTTCTAAGCTATTCTACCAAGGGTTCGGCAAAGACAAAATCCGCGGAAAAGATCGCCGAAGCATTAGGTTTACTTAAAGAACAATCCCCTTCAATATTAGCCGACGGTGAAATACAGGCGGACGCGGCGATCGTCCCGGAGGTCGCTAAGATAAAATGCCCGGATAGCCCTATAAGCGCCGGCGCCAATGTGCTTATCTTTCCTAACTTGGAAGCAGGAAATATCGGATATAAACTCGTGCAGAGGTTAGCCAATGCCAGGGCGATAGGGCCGCTCTTCCTGGGTTTGAATAAGCCTGCCAGCGATCTCTCCCGCGGATGTTCCGTAGAGGATATCGTTGACTGCGTGGCGGTTACCGCGATAAGGGCATAGTAATCAGAATGTAGTAGGTAGAATGTAGAATGCAGGGAAAAAGCAAAATGGATGTTTTAGTTATTAATAGCGGGAGTTCTTCCATCAAGTTCAAGCTTTTCCGGATGCCCGAGGAGCGCTTGGTTGCCAAGGGCCTGATCGAGCATATAGGTGAGCCGGGCTCGAGATTCCCTAACCATTATTCTGGTTTAAAGGTTATCCTGGATAAGGTTGATGGCGTGCAGGCTGTGGGCCACCGCGTGGTGCATGGCGCGGAAAAATTTAAAAAACCGGTCATAGTGGATAAAGGGGTGATCAGGGGGATTAAAAAATGTTGCGCGATCGCGCCCTTGCATAATCCGGCGAATTTATCCGGTATCCTTGCCTGTCAAAAGTTGCTCCCCCGGGTAAAACAGGCCGCGGTTTTTGATACCGCTTTTCATCAGAGTATCCCGGCACATGCCTATATCTATGGCCTGCCCTATGATTATTATCAAAGACTGGGGATAAGAAAATACGGTTTTCACGGCACAAGCCATCACTATGTTGCCCTGGAGGCCGGCCGCATCTTAAGGAAACCGTTGAATAAACTAAAGCTGATCACCTGCCATTTAGGCAACGGTTGTAGCATTACCGCGATAGATAAGGGAATCTCCATTGATACCAGCATGGGTTTTACCCCTCTGGAGGGTTTAGTAATGGGCACCCGGTGCGGGGATATTGATCCTGCTTTGGTCACGCACATTATGCGCAAGAACAAGCTGGATATAAAAGAGATGGAGTTGATTTTAAATAAGGAAAGCGGGTTAAAGGGGGTCTCCGGCATAAGCAATGATATGCGCAGGCTGGAGGCAGAGGCTCGTGTCGGCAATAAAAGGGCGGCCCTGGCCATAGATATCTTTATTTACCGGATCAGAAAATATATCGGAGCGTATCTTTTGGCACTGGCTGGATTAGATGCCCTGATATTTACCGCCGGGATAGGGGAGAACCAGGCGGACATCAGAAAAAAAATATGCAAAGGGCTCTTTACCTGCGTGAAGAAACCCCCTAAGGTCATGGTCATACCCACCGACGAAGAGTTGATGATCGCCCGGCAGACCTACAAACTGATCAAGGAGAGATAAGATGTTGAGAACTATGCTTAAATCAAAGATCCACAGGGCAACGGTTACCGAAGCTAATCTTTATTATGAAGGCAGCATTACCATTGACAGCCAGTTGATGGCTGCGGCGGATATCTTGGTGCATGAAAAGGTGGAGGTGCTTAATCTTAACACCGGCTCGCGCATAGAAACCTACGTAATCAAGGGTAAGCCTGCAAGCGGAGTGGTTTGCCTGAATGGCCCGGCTAGCCGCGGTTCATGTATCGGTGACCAGGTGATTATTGTTGCATATGCTTTGGTTGAAGATAAACAGGCCAGGAAAATCAGGCCAAAGGTCATTAATGTCAATGCCAGAAACCAAATTAGAGATTAAAGTATTCGGGGACCCCGTATTAAGAAAAAAAGCCAAATCCGTAAAAAAGGTAACTAGCGAGCACCGGAAGATCTTAAGCCTGATGGCTCAATCCATGTATGAAGGAGGAGGGATCGGCTTAGCCGCTCCCCAAGTAGGGATAAGCAGCCAATTGATTGTCGCGGATATCGGGCAGGGGCTTTATAAATTGGTTAACCCGAGGATTGTAAAGAGCCGGGGTAGCCAGGCTATTCAGGAGGGATGCCTGAGCGTGCCCGGAGTTTGCATTAAGGTCAAGAGGGCAAAGCAGGCCTGGGTTGAGGCCCTGGATGAAAACGCGAACCCCGTTAAGTTAGAAGCCAAAGACCTTTTTGCCTGCGTATTGCAGCATGAGATAGACCATCTAAAAGGAAAGCTGATCATTGATTACGCGTCTTTACTGGAAAAGCTGCACATAAAAAGAAGATTATCGGCCTTAAAAGTGGGCAATAAAACCTGTAAATTGAAACTTTGATCATGGGGAATAGATTGCCAGCCTGGTTCAAACAGGATCTACCGGATAACTCTGTGAAAGAGCTACGCGAGCAGCTCAAGTCCGGCAATATCCACACTGTCTGCCAGGAGGCAAGATGCCCGAATATCAATTCTTGCTTTAAGCAGCATACCGCGACCTTTTTGATCCTGGGTGACAGCTGTACCAGGGCCTGCGCCTTTTGCGCAATAAAAAAAGCTTCCCGCGGCCAGGCCCCTGACCAGGATGAGCCGGCCAGGATTGCCTGCAGCGCGGCCAAGATGGGACTGGATTACGCGGTGATTACATCTGTAACCCGCGATGACCTGATAGATGGGGGCAGCCGGATTTTTATTGATACGATAAGCTGCTTGCGCGATTCTTCGCCGAAAACCAGGATAGAATTGTTAATCCCGGATTTTAAAGGCGATAGAGAAATAATCAAGGCGGTTGTTAATGCCGATCCCGATGTGATCGCACATAATCTTGAGACTGTAAATCGGCTTTATCCATTGGTGCGGCCGCAGGCGGATTATAAGAGGTCTTTACAGGTGTTGAAATTTATTAAGGAGTTTAACCCTGCGATGGTTACTAAGTCATCCTTGATCTTGGGATTAGGGGAGAGCCCTGAGGAGATCGTTGAGGTTATGGGGGATTTAAAAACAGCAGGGTGCGATATATTGGTTTTGGGCCAGTATCTTCGTCCGTCAGAGGCGCATTATCCGGTCAAAGAGTTTATCAGTCCTGAAAAGTTTAATGAGCTTGGGGGGTTGGCGGAGAAAATGGGTTTTGGAAGAGTTTTAAGCGCTCCAAAGGCGCGCTCTTCATACCAGGCATCTTCGGTTTACCGGGAGTTGAATTATGCATGACCTGATCATTATCGGAGGCGGCCCGGCAGGCCTGACCGCCGGCCTTTACGCCGGCCGCAGCCGCTTGGATACTCTTTTGATCGAGAAAATGTCCTTGGGCGGAAGGATCTTGATGAGCGAGATGATTGAGAACTACCCCGGTTTTCCCGGAGGGATACTGACTTCGGAATTGGTCAGCCGCATGGAGAAGCAGGTCAGGGAGCTGGGTGTAAAAATAGAAAGCGATGAAGTGTTGGAGCTGGATTGCGCCAAGAAAACAGTTAAGACTTCAAGCGGGTTGCATGAATCCCGCGCGATCATTATTGCCAGCGGCGGCCGGGCGCGTAAATTAAATGTCCCGGGTGAGGAAAAATATACCGGCAAAGGGGTTTCCTACTGCGCTACCTGTGACGCCCCATTTTATAAAGAAAAGAAGGTGGTGATCGCCGGAGGAGGAAACGCGGTTGCCGAGGAGGCCCTCTATTTGAGCCGTTTCGCATCCTCCGTTACAATAGTCCACCGTAGGCAGGATCTGCGGGCATCAATGATACTGCAGGAGAAGATGCAGCAGGATAAGAAAATAAATTTTATTTTAAGCAGCGTGATCACCGAGATTAAGGGGTCGCAGAAGGTGGAGGCACTAAGGATAAAAGACCTTTTAAGCGGCAAGGAGAGTGATTTTAGTTGCGACGGGGTTTTTATCTACATAGGGTATGAACCCGAAACATTATTCTTGAAAGGTAAATTGAGAATGGATGAGGCGGGGTTCATAATCGCCGATGAGTTTATGGCTACTTCGGTTGAGGGTATCTTTGCCTGCGGGGATTGCCGCAAGAAAAGCCTGTACCAGGTGATCAACGCCTGCGGTGACGCTGCTGTGGCAGCTGATTCCGCTTATAAATTTATTTCCGCCATGGGGTAACTAAAATGGAAAAATATCCTACAACCAATAAAAAACTGATTGAGTGGGTAAATAAAATGGCGAAGCTCTGTTCACCGGAGCGCATTGTCTGGATAGACGGTTCTCCGGAACAGAAACTCTCCCTTGAGAAGGAGTCTGTGGATTCCGGAGAATTGATCCGTCTTAACCCGGAGAAGCTGCCAGGATGTTTCCTGCACCGAACTGCCCATGATGATGTCTCGCGCACCGAGCATCTGACCTTTATCTGCACCAAAAAGAAGCGCGATGCCGGGCCGAATAATAACTGGATGCGGCCGTTTACCGCTTATAAAAAAGCAAGGGAGATATTCCGCCAAGCGATGAAGGGACGCACAATGTATGTTATCCCTTTTTCTATGGGACCGGTGGGTTCACCCTTTAGCAAGATCGGGGTGGAGTTGACGGATTCGCGCTACGTAGTTTTGAATATGTTAATCATGACTCGCTGCGGCCAGGCAGTGTTAAGGCAGATGGAGAGGGAGGATAATTTTACCAGGTGCCTGCATTCAAAGGCCCAGTTGGACATAAATAAAAGGCTGATCCTGCATTTTCCGGAAGACAATACTATTTGGAGCGTGGGTTCAGGATACGGCGGCAATGTGCTCCTGGGCAAGAAATGCCTTTCCCTGCGTATTGCCAGCTTCGTTGCCAGAAAAGAAAAATGGCTGGCCGAGCATATGTTGATCATGGGTATTGAAGAGCCTAACGGCCATGTTGAATATATAGCCGCAGCTTTCCCCAGCGCCTGCGGTAAAACCAACCTGGCAATGCTTGTTCCTCCGGAAGGACTTAAAAAGAAAGGCTACCGCATTTGGACGCTAGGGGATGATATTGCCTGGATGCGCGTGGATTCCGACGGCTCGCTTTGGGCAATCAACCCTGAGACCGGGTTCTTCGGGGTTGCCCCCGGCACAAACTCTAAAGCCAACCCGAACATGATAGAGACGATCAAAAAGGACACTATCTACACAAATGTGCTTTTAAAGCCGGATAATACCGTGTGGTGGGAGGGAGCTGACGGAGAGGCGCCAGCTCAGGGTATTGATTGGAAGGGCAATCCCTGGAAACCGAACATCAGGGACGCCGAGGGCAGGATAATTAAAGGCGCGCAGGCCAACGCCCGTTTTACCACGCCTATTATGAACTGTCCTTCCGCCTCATTTAGGCTGGAGCAGCATCACGGTGTGCCGATCTCGGCGATTGTTTTCGGCGGCAGGCGCCAGCATGTTGCTCCGCTTGTATATGAATCATTTAACTGGCAGCATGGCGTATTTGTGGGAGCTACTATGGGCTCGGAGTTGACCGCCGCCCAGGTCGGTAAGTTAGGGCAGGTGCGCAGAGACCCTATGGCAATGCTTCCTTTCTGCGGTTACAATATGGCGGATTATTTCAGGCATTGGCTGGCCATGGGAAGGCTTATGGCTAAGCCGCCTAAGATATTCCATGTTAACTGGTTCAGGTCTGATGATCAGGGCAAGTTCCTTTGGCCGGGGTTCTGCGAGAATTTGAGGATCCTGGAATGGATACTTGACCGCTGCAATAATAAAGTCAATGCCATGCAAACTCCGATAGGTTATCTTCCCTATCCTTTTGATATTGATATGACCGGGCTTGATCTCTCTGCCGGCGCATTAGAAAAACTGCTTAAGGTGGATAAGGAGGAGTGGCTTACGGAGTTAAAGGGGATAAATAAATTCTTGCGCGATTTTAAGAAAGAGCTGCCGGGAGAGCTGTGGGATGAATATAATGCGCTGGTAGGAAGATTAAAAAAATATGGGGAATAACGTTCTATTGAAGACTGATTTCAAGGACCTTAAGCTCTTTCGCAGGGGCAAGGTTAGGGATGTGTATGACCTGGGGGATAAGCTTTTGATAGTTTCTACCGACCGTATCTCCTGTTTTGATGTGGTCCTGCCTTGCGGGATACCATATAAGGGCAGGGTCTTGAACGGCATATCCGAATTCTGGTTTGACTTCATTAAAGGTATGATCCCGCATCACCTGATCACCGCGGATGTGGATAAATATCCGGATGAAATCAAAAAATACAAAACTGATCTATCCGGCCGTTCAATGCTGGTGTTAAAAACCAAGCCCCTGCCGGTTGAATGCGTGGTCAGAGGGTATTTATCCGGTTCGGGTTGGAATGAATACAAGGAAAAGCAATCCATCTGCGGGATCAATTTACCTAAGGGGCTGCGCCAGTCCGATAAGCTTCCGGAGGTCATATTTACCCCTTCAACCAAAGCGGATGTGGGGCATGATCAGAATGTAAGCCAAAAATATATCGCGCAGTTAGTGGGTGCTGATATAGCTGATGACTTGAAAAAAGTAAGTATTGAGGTTTATAAACGCGCAAGCAGCTATGCCTTGCAAAAGGGGATCATTATCGCTGACACTAAATTCGAGTTCGGCATCTATAATGACCGGATGATAATCATTGATGAGGTGCTTACCCCTGATTCATCGCGCTTCTGGGCTGCCGAAGATTACCGGCCAGGGAAAGCCCAGATGAGCTTTGATAAGCAGTTCGTGCGTGATTACCTGGAGACCTTGGAGTGGGATAAGAAACCTCCTGCCCCTGATCTGCCGGCAGAGATTATCAGTAAGACTACGGAAAAATATTTAGAGGCGTACCGCCGATTAGCGGGAAGGGAGATTTAAACGAGGGTGGTTAATTTAAAGAAAATATTATCCGTGTTGTTACGGGTCAGCATAAGCATCATATTGCTGGCCCTTTTGTTCAAACTCAACAGGATAGATATCCGTGGCCTGGTTAATGATATAAAGGGTGTTAATAAGCTGTTTCTGGGGGCGGGCTTTGTGGTATTCTTCCTTGGCTATCTCCTTGGTTTCCTGCGCTGGCGCATGCTGCTATTGGCTGCGGGCATCCGGATCTCTTGGAAGAAATTGGTAAGCTCATTCTCAGGCGGGATATTCTTTAGCATTTTTCTTCCCTCAACCATAGGCGGCGATGTCGTGCGCAGCGCTGACCTTGCGGAGCATACCAGGAAAGCCAAAGAAGTCATTGCCACGGTTTTCCTGGATAGGTTAAGCGGATATATCGGCCTGGTGTTTGTGGTCCTGCCGGCCATCTTATTAAGCAGGGGGCTTGTGTTGGACAGGATAGTTTTCTCATCGGTTGCTGTTATTATCGTTTTATTAGTTATCATCCTATTGGTTTTATTCAATAGTTTTATCTATTCAGGGATCACCAGGTTCCTGACTACGCCGGGCGCCGAAAGAATAAAGGAGATGATCAAGGATATGCACCGGGAGATACATATTTTCCGACACCGCAGGAGAATAATTGTTTATAATCTGCTTTTATCTTTTTTTATCCAGATCATTACCCCTGTAAGTATTTACTTCATTGCCCTCTCTTTGGGAGTAAAAATAAATTTTATTTATTACCTAATCTTTGTGCCGATAATCGGAGCGATCACCTTACTTCCTGTTGCCATAGGCGGCCTGGGCTTGAGAGAGAGCTTATTCGTAGTTTATTTTGCCAAGGCGGGGGTAATCAAACAGCTGGCCCTGGCCATGTCACTTTTATCATTTTCTTTCATAGTAACTTACGGTGCTATCGGAGGATTTCTTTATGTCCTTACAGTACATCATCGACGCCTACAATATAATAAACCACCCCCAGTTTAGGCCCCCTTCAAGAGGTTTCTCCGGGGTCCAGGCCTCTCTGGTAGAATTTATCAGGATGAATAAATTAACCGGAAGCCGGCAAAATAAAGTCATCCTTGTATTTGACGGATACCCTAAGCTAGGCCAGGATATTCCTGAAGAAGAAGGCCTACTCTGTTTATTTTCGCGCATGATAGAAGCGGATGAAAAGATAAAGAAATTAGTGGAGGAGTCGGCCCAGCCGGGAAATATCATTGTGGTTTCCGATGACCGGCAGGTGCAGCAGGGGGCCAGGCTTTTGGCTGCGCAAACCTGCGGGGTAAAAGAATTTATCTGCGGCAAGAAAAGCAAAGGCAGGCCGAGAGCCGCCGGCGAAGAGGGGGATGATAATAAGATCTCTTATTCCGGGATGCAGAAGATCAACGCGGAGCTTAAAAAAAGATGGTTGACCTGATTAAAGAAATATTCTTGACATAACTGTTTAGTTGTGTTAAAGTTATATAAATAGCAGCACTAAAAAAGGAGGGGAATATGAGCAGTTGGCAAGTGGTTTTATTGGAACCTGCGCGCACGGTCTTGGCCCAGATCAGCCAATTCCTGGTTAACGCGCTGCTGGTGATCATTATCCTGATCATCGGTTGGTTAATTTCCAAGGTTATTAAGGCCGTTGTCACCAAAGCTCTTAAAGCAGTCAAGCTCGATATGCTCTCTGATAAAATTGAGCTGGATAAGCTGTTAGGCAAAGGCGGGATAAGTTATTCTCTATCCGACCTGGTGGGGATAATTTGTTATTGGTTAGGTTTATTGGTGACTTTCATGGTCGCTATAAATGCCATAGGCCTTACCATTGCCGCTGATCTGTTGAATAAAGTTGTGCTTTACATACCGAATGTTATCGCTGCCCTGTTTATCCTGGTCCTGGGTATGTTCGCGGCAACCTTGATGAGGAATATAGTGCGCACCGCAGCCAATAACGCGGGTTTAAGCCAGGCTAAGCTTTTAGCCCAGATCGTGGAGACCGTAGTTATAGTTTTTGCGATCTTTGTCGGGTTAGAGCAGCTGCAGATCGGTATCCGCATAACCGAATTGACCATCTCCATAGTTTTGGGTGCGATCGGTTTAGGTCTGGCTCTGGCTTTCGGATTGGGATGCAAAGATATCGCCGGCAAGTTTGTCGCCGAATTAGTGGAAAAGTTCAAGAAGAAGTAATGTTTTTGTTTTTGGTTTGAAAATAAACCCCGCGCCGGTTTGGTGCGGGGTTTATTTTTAATTAAACGGAGAAGGATATGAAGAAAAATTTTCTTATCTGCCTAAGCATCATTATGACACTGGTATTCGCTTGGGCCTGCGGACAGAAAAAGATAGTTACCGGCCAAACGCAGGGGGTCTCGGACAATGAGATCGTTATCGGTTCCTCGGCTGCCTTAAGCGGCCAGGCCAGCTTTTTAGGCACCCAGACGATCCATGGCTCCCTGGCTTATATTAACGAAGTTAATTCCAAAGGAGGTGTGCACGGAAGAAGGATCCGACTGATCAGCTACGATGACCGGTATGAGCCTTCTGAAACAGTCACTAATACTCAGAGGTTGATCAATCAGGACAAGGTATTTGCTTTATTTGATTATGTGGGCACCCCTACCTCCCTGGAGGTAATTGACATCGTGCATAAATTGGGGATACCTTTGCTCGGCCTTTTTACCGGAGCCGAGGACCTAAGGGTCCCCTATAGGCCATATATATTTAATGTTAGGGATTCATATTACGTTGAAGCGGAAGGCGCAGTAGCTTATTTTGTTGATAGGTTGGGCTTGAAGAGGATAGCCGTTATGTATCAAAAGGACAGCTTTGGCCTGGCGGTGCTTTCAGGGGTTCAACTTGCCCTTAAAAGAAGGAATATGGAGACGGCGGCAACAGCTGTTTATACCAGGGGGAGCATGGATGTAGCTCCGGCAATGGAGGCTATCAGGTCAAGCGGCGCGGAGGCGGTCATAATGGTGGGGACATACGCCCCCCTGGCCAAATTTATCAAGCTTTCAAATGACGCGGGGTTTAAGCCTTATTTCCATACGGTATCATTCGTGGGTTCGGAGGCTTTTGGCAGGGAGATTGTTGAAGTACAGAAGATTGATCCAATGCAATATGATAAGATCATCGTGACCCAGGTAGTCCCTTCTCCTTATTCAGAAGACTTGCCGGGGGTAAAGGAATACCAGGAGCTGGCAAAGAAATATTATCCGAACGATAAGCCTAATTTTGTCGCTTTAGAGGGTTTTATAAACGCTAAAATTCTCGTGAAAGCCCTGGAGGACGCCGGCCGCGACCTGACAAAGCAAAGATTCATCGGAGCGCTTGAATCAATGTATAATTTTGATGTCGGCATCGGCAAGGAGGTCTCATACAGCATGCTGAACCATCAGGGGCTAAAAGGCATCTATTATTCAAAACCCACTAAAGAAGGTATTTTCATAACTTTTAATCCTTAAAGGCTCCGATAAGATGAAAATGAAGCTGGGCTATAAGATCCTGATAAATATTATTTTTATAATAGCCATGTTATCTCTGGCGAGTATATTCGCCATATCCTATTCGCTTGGGAAGCTTCAGCAGGAGCGGCTTAAAACCGCGGAAGTCCTCTTTGCCAAAAGCCTATCCGAAAAATTGTTCAGGGAGGTGATTGAGGGCAAGGTTTCCGCGATAACCAGCGTCTTATTTGATGAAAAGAAACTTAGGGATGAGAAAATAGAATATATCCTTGTTTTTAACGAAAAAGGGTATTTATTGTCGCATACTTATTTAGGGGGGATGCCAGAGGATATACTGGAGTTAAATAATGCTTTTGGGGAAGGTGAAAAATACCGGATAAAGAAGATCTCAAACGAAAGATTATTTGTTTTTGATATAGCGGTCCCTGTGATGGAAGGCATCAAGCAGGTAGGGAGCCTCCATGTCGGGATCAAAGGAAGCTATATAGAAAACCTCATTAATGCGGCGGCAGGCTCATCTTTGTTTGTAATGTTGATCGTGACGGTGATCGCGGTTTTTCTAAGCCTGCTTATGTCGACGGCGATAGTAAGCCCGGTTAACAAGCTGAACGCCGCCCTTATTAAGGTCAGCAGAGGTGACCTAGATACGAATATAGAGATTGAATCAAAGGATGAGATAGGGGAATTGGGGGTTTCTTTTAATAAAATGACCGCGGACTTGAAAAGCTTCCGGGATAACCTCTCCTCATCCAAGAAATACACGGAATCCATAATTTCCTCAATGGTTGATGCTCTTATCGTGGTCAATCCCGACGCGACGATCCGCAGCGTTAACAAATCCACCTGTGACTTGCTGGGATACCGGGAAGAGGAGCTGGCCGGTAAAGAGATCGGCTTGATATTCGCCCAGGAGGAAACAGCGGCAGAGATAGCGGGAGCGGTGCTAGATCAGATCAAAGACCCGGCGTTATTGATTTCCAGGGATTTCAGGATAACCAGAATAAATGACGCGGCCGTCCAAATGGTCGGTATGAAAAAGAAGGATATTATCGGCCAATGCTGTTATAAGGTCATGCACAACAGCGAAGATATTTGCCATCCTCCGCTTGATAAATGTCCGATACTAGAGGGGGTTCAGGAGAATAAGCCATGTGTTGAAACGCACGCTCATTTTGACGAGAAGGGAAATCAAGTTTTGGTCAATGTGGCTGCCGTGCCTTTAGCGGACAGATTAGGGGATAGCATACATTATCTTCATGTTACAAGACAGCTCAAGAAAGAGGGGGTAGTCAAGGATGGGGCCTTAGGGGGAACAGGATATTTGGCGCAAGAACTTAAAAAATACGCCAGGCAAATAGCCGACACCATAGAGCAGAAGCTTGTCTTTGACCAAGTCGGCTTGAAAAAGCTGGCTGAATCGGGTTCAGTGAGGAACTTAGAGGTGCAATATAAGACAAAAAATGGGGAAAAGATCCCCGTTAATTTTTCTGCTTCGGCAATGCGGGATAAGGATAATAAGCTTGTGGGCGTTGTCGGGGTGGCGCGCGATATGCGCCAGACAAGGGCGCTTATCGCCAGCCTTGAGAAATCAACCAATGAGCTCCGGGATTTGTATACGGATTTACAAAATACGCATGAGATGCTGGGCCAGGCTGAAAAAATGACAGCTGTAGGCCAGCTGGCTAGTGGCGTAGCGCATGAGGTAAGGAATCCTTTGGGGATAATACTGCAGGGGGTGAATTATCTGGAGGGCAAGTTATCCAACGGCCCGGAGGACATTTCTAAAACCCTGGCTATGCTCAAGGAGAGCGTAAGGAGGGCGGATAAGATCATAGACGGTCTGCTTGATTTTTCCAGGTTCAAAGCTTTGGAGCTGCAGCCGGAAGATATCAATGTTATATTGGAGAATTCCTTAGTTTTGGTAAAGGAGCAGTTTAAGGTTGAAAATATAGAAATCAGCAGGGAGCTGCAGAGTGGTCTGCCCAGGGTCCTGGTGGATAAGAACAAATTGGAGCAGGTGTTCATTAATGTGTTGTTAAACGCAATCCAGTCCATACCCAACGGAGGCAGGATCATTATCCGCACCTATACCAAGAGATCTGGAGAGGAGAAGAATGGTATAGGCAGGTTAATAAAGGATAATTTTCGTATCGGGGAGGAGGCGGTAATATCCGAATTTGAAGATACAGGCATGGGGATCCCGGAAGAAAACATGGGAAAGATTTTTGACCCCTTCTTTACTACTAAAGGGCCGAAGGGCGGGACAGGGCTGGGGTTATCCGTAAGCAGGAATATACTCCAAATGCATAAAGGTCTTATATACGCGCAAAGCCAGCCCGGCAAAGGGACTAAAATAACCGTTATTTTAAGAACAGCCGGGAGGGCATCCATTTCTAGCTAAGCCGATAAGCACAAAGTTTTACAAATCTTATGAAGACTAAAAATAAGATTACTGAAATACCGGCAAAGGGCGAAATTGCTATTTACCGGACTAAAGATAAGAAAATCCAGCTTGAAGTTAAGCTGGAGCAGGAAACAGTTTGGCTTTCGCAAGAGCAAATAGCGAAGCTTTTCAAAACAGAGCGCAGTGTTATTACTAAACATCTTGGTAATATCTTCCATTCCAATGAGTTAGACAAAAAAAGCAATGTGCATTTTTTGCACATTGCTTTTTCAGATAAACCGGTAAAATTTTACGATCTTGATGTGATAATCTCAGTTGGGTACAGGGTTAATTCGTCTCGTGCTACCCAGTTTCGTATCTGGGCTACAAATGTCTTGAAGAGACATCTGATTGATGGATACACACTAAATGAAAAACGCTTAAAGGAGCAAGCTCAAAAACTTCAGGCCTTGCAGCGGGCAGTAAAGCTTATTGGCAGCATGAAGGATCGCAAACAACTTGAATATAAAGAAGCCATGGGTTTACTTGAAGTAATTAGCGATTATAATTACGCACTTGATTTATTGGATGACTATGACTATAAGCGGCTCAAGATAACCAAAACTTCAAAAGAAGAGAAATTTGTTTTAAGCTACGAACTCGCAATAGAAGCTGTAAATAAGCTCAAGGAAAGAATCGGCACTTCAGATCTCTTCGGTACAGAGCGGGATAAATCGTTTAAGAGCTCGGTATCTTCGATTTATCAGACGTTTGACGGAAATGATTTATATCCAAGCATTGAGGAGAAGGCAGCCAATCTTCTTTACTTTATTGTCAAAAATCATTCTTTTGTTGATGGCAATAAGCGAATTGCTGCTTCGATATTTCTATGGTTCTTAAAGAAGAATGGTATTCTGTATAAAGAAGACGGCTCAAAGCGCATCGCCGATAACGCTTTAGTTGCTTTGACTTTGATGATTGCTGAAAGCAAGCCTAGCGAGCGCGATATTATCGTTACGCTGGTTGTGAATTTAATAAACAAGAATAATTAGCCGTGACAAGAGTGCTTATCTCAAAATATAAAGTAGTCTACGCTTCCATTCATTATTTTCCGGAATGAAGGAAAACATGGAGAGAATTATTTGTTATGGTCCTGTTGTTATAAAGAGCGGTAAGCATAAAGGAAAAATAGGTTATTACGATAATGATGTTGATTATGCTTATGGCGCCCTCATATATTTTGGTCACCCGCTATTGACTACAAAAGAATATATTCTTCCGTATAAATGCTTAAGCGTCCCAACTAACTATGATTTATTATTGCGAAACGAAAAAATTTGTGACTTACTTCTTAAAAATAAATACTCCTCCACAATTAGTACGATTAAGAAAAATGATTTATTATCGGAAGTGTATCTTATCGAATTAGAATTGAATAACAGGATGATTAATGGAAAATTTAATAAATCTCGGGGAAAACAGATTTTTATCTCATATGCTTCGGACGACAGGGTTTTTGCAAGATCATTAGCCGTTGACTTAAAGGAAAGGGACTTAAACCCATGGTTAGACGAATGGGAGATACTCACTGGAGATTCTATTATCCAAAAAGTGTCAAGTGGGCTTAAGAAAGCAAACCTTTTAGTTCTTATCCTCTCCAAAAAATCTGTACAATCCCAATGGGTTCAGAATGAATGGCAAGCAAAATATTGGGATGAAATTACGAAAAAAAAGGTTTATGTGTTGCCGGTACTTTTAGAACCCTGCGAAATCCCAGCGCTTCTTAAACAAAAGAAATATGCTGATTTTACCAAAGACTACAATGAAGGACTTGAAAGTCTTATATTTGCGATTAATACACGCTCTTTTTTAAAATTCGTGTAGGTGTTTTTTATGCCTGTTCAAAAAAAATGAAATAGAACATTCTTTAGTTGTGAGGTTATTTTATGCGAAAAGTCCATTTAAAAACTTTCGGCTGGCCGATGGTCGTACTATAGGGGGACGATGGAGAAGATAGCAGAAGCGATTGTTGCGCTGGATTAGTAAGCTAAATAAAGCTTGTTTTCTGAAGTGATAAGTGTTATAATTGTATCAGATTATGAAGCGATTAGCCTATATAATCGCTTCATTAAGGAGTGATTAAAAATGAAATACATCTGGCAAAGCCATTCCTGGCCGAAATTGACATGGGATAGCGATGTCCTTCTGTCTCTTTTGGGCCGGGCGCGTCTTTTGCAAGGTAGCCTTCTCGGCCGTGTCAAACGCCTTGGTTTTCAGCTTGGCGAAGAAGCACAGGCAGATATTCTTACGGAAGAAGCTATTAAAACAGCTGCAATTGAAGGGGAGCGGCTGAATCCTCAAATGGTGCGGTCATCAGTTGCAAGGCATTTAGGATTGCGAGAGGCTGGTTTGATTGCAACGACCAGATCCGTGGATGGCTTAGTGGAGGTTATTTTAGATGCTACGCAAAAGTACAATAAGCCTCTTTCTACGGAGAGGCTTAAAGGGTGGCATGCGGCACTTTTTCCATCAGGATACTCAGGCCTTCATAAAATCAGGGTTGGCCAGTGGCGAGGGAAAGAACCTATGCAAGTGGTATCCGGCCCTATGGGTAAAGAAAGGATTCATTTTGAAGCGCCTGCCGGAGAAAGGGTGGACGCAGAAATGCGGCAATTCTTGCGTTGGTGGGAAGCAAGCCGGAAGGAGACGGATGGCATTTTACGGGCAGGGTTGGCGCATCTTTATTTTGTGACTATTCATCCGTTTGAAGATGGCAACGGCCGTATTGCTCGGGCATTGACCGATATGGCCCTTGCGCAGGATGAAAAGCTAAACGTGCGTTATTACAGCCTTTCTTCGCAGATTATGGAAGAAAGAAAAGGATACTACGATATCTTAGAAAAAACTACCAAGAGCGATAGTATGGATGTGACTAAATGGCTCGTTTGGTTCTTGGAGTGTTTTGAGCGTGCCATTCAGAGATCAGATAAGATCATTGGAAATGTCTTGGGTAAAGCGGACTTTTGGCAGGAGCATGCACAAACCGGACTCAACGAGCGCCAGAAGAAAGTTTTAAATCGTATGTTGGAGGCTGGGGCTGGAGGTTTTGAAGGTGGATTAACTACGCGTAAATATGTAAGTATTGTTAAGGTCAGCCGCGCTACGGCATTTCGCGAAATTGCCGATTTGCTCGATAAAGAAATCTTGCGTCAATTACCCGGCAAAGGCCGAAGCGTTCATTACGATTTAATTTGGCCACATACCGCTAAATAACTAACCAAGATTAACCATTAACTATTTTACATGCGAAGGCAGGATGGCTTTTCAACCATAAGTTCTCAATGCGCATACTATTAGTAGAAGACGAAAAGAATATGGCAAGTTTCATCAAACGCGGGCTTGAAGAAGAGCATTATGTGGTCGATGTTGCCCCAAATGGCGCAAATGCGCTTTTCCTGGCGGAAACAAACCCCTACGATTTGATAATTCTCGATGTTATGCTCCCTGATACTAACGGGTTTGCTATTTGCAAGGATTTACGGGCTAAGAAAGTAGATACTTTTATTCTTATGCTTACTGCTCGCGATGACGTCCAGGATAAAGTATTGGGTCTTAAAACCGGTGCGGATGACTATTTAAGTAAGCCGTTTGATTTCGATGAGCTTTTGGCGCGGATTGCTGCGCTTTTGCGCAGGAAACGCTTGGATAAAAACCCAATCCTTAAGGTTGCGGATCTTGAATTAAACCAGCTTACCCACAAAATCATACGGGCAAAGAAAGAGATTGTCCTGACCGGTAAGGAATATAGTTTGCTTGAGTATCTCATGCTCCACGCCAATCAGGTAGTAACGAGGACCCAGATATCAGAGCACGTTTGGAACGAGGATTTTGACAGTTTAACCAATGTCATAGACGTATTTATAAACCGGTTACGGAATAAGGTCGACCGTGATTTTAAGAAGAAGTTGATTCATTCTTTGCACGGTACCGGCTACATGCTTAAAGAATAGCGATGCAAAAATCTTTTCGTAAAAAGATAATGACTGGGTTTTTGGTAATGGCGTTTTTATGCGCTTTTACGGCAGTCCTGGCTTTCATAACTACGCGTAATATGCAGAAAGTTTTCCTTAATACTATGAGAGATAACGTTTCATCTCTTAAGGCGGCTGAAGAACTTGAACTGGCCCTGCTTAGCCAAAGGGGATTCTTGTCAAATTACTTTTTAGACGGCAACCCTATTTGGATCAAAAAACTCGAAGAAAAGAAGGCAAATTTTCAGGATTGGCTTAACAAGGCTTCGGTAGTTGCCTTGACTGCTCCCGAGAAAGCCATTATTAAAGAAATCAACCTTCTTTACAAAACGTATGAAAGCGAGCGCTATAGGGCTAAAAAGCTTTATGAATCGGGCAATCTTCGAGGGGCAAAAAATATTCTTCAGAAAGATATGTGGGAGACTTTTGAAGCCCTATACCAAAAGTGCGAGGACTACATTCTTATTAACGAATCGATTATTAAAAAATCCGAGATTTCTTTACAAAAAAAAGTTATAGGTATGATGGTTTTAATTATAGTTCCTGCATTTGTAATAATTGGCTTAGTGGGCTCCATGTTTTTTTTGTTAACGAAAAGGATTCTCACATCTGTTGAAGATATTGCGGTAACCACACGGAATATGAATCTTAAAACCCTAAGCGGAAGGGTGGGTACTGCGGATTTGGAACAGGAAATGGAATACCTCGCTAAATCAATCAATATGATGCTTGAACGGCTGGAGTTATCTTTTGAATACATTAAGGATTTCAGCTCTAGTATCGGACACGAATTAAAGACTCCTTTGGCCATTATTAAAGGGGAATCAGAGATTGCATTACGCAAAGAGAGGCAGGTTGAGGATTATCGAAAGGCCTTGAGGGTCAATATTGAAGAAGCGAACAGGATGATTCGTATTGTCGAAGATTTAGTTTTCCTGGCAAAGCTTGATTACAACCCGGATAATATCAAGAAAGAGGTTTTTGATTTTATTCCGTTTTTCGTGGATATAGAAAAACGCGCCAAAACGCTGGCTACTCAAAAACAAATAGACCTTACTGCTTCAGCCCCTGAAACTACCATAACTTTAGAGGGAAACAAACTGCATTTGAGCCGTCTGTTTTTCAATCTTATTCAGAATGCCGTTAAATTCACGCCTTCGGGAGGAAAAATCAATTTAACCGTGCATCCGGAAGGCGATGTATTAAAAGTCTCTGTCTTTGATACTGGCCAAGGTATCAGCGAAGAAGATCTGCCCAAGATATTCCAACGGTTCTTCCATAAAGACAAATCGCAATTGGAAAGCAGCGATAGTATCGGTTTGGGTTTAAGTATCGCCAAGTCAATTGCGAAGTTTCATAACGGCGACATTGAAGTAAAGAGTAAGCTCCAAGAAGGCGCAACTTTTACCGTAATCCTGCCTATTTATCACGCCTGATTTTCTTCTACCCCCTAACTAAAAAAAGAAAAGATTACAAAAAATTAATTTTTTGTTCATCTTTTGTTCATCTGCGATTTGCTATCCTTTAGGCAAGTATTCAAGCGGTTTGTCTTAAGAGAAACCAAAGACTCAGCATTCTCAAAAAGAAGGTAAAGCATGAAAAGAATTCTCATTATCGATGATGAGAAAAGAATAGGTCAATCGTATACACAGTTGCTTTCAGAAGAGGGGTTTGAGGTGAAGTATGCCTCAGGCGCGCAAGAGGCAACTAATCTTTTGATACGTGAACACTTTGACCTAGTCCTGTTGGATATTAACATGCCGGGAGTAGACGGCAAAGTGATGTATGAAGTTGTCAGGGAATATGACCGGCAGATGAAAGTCATAGTTTCTAGCGTCTATCCTATAGAAGAGCAGGTTCAGAGTATTTTAGGGGCCTCTGCGTACCACAATAAGTCACAAGGAGTGGAGATGCTCGTTACTAAGATAAAAGAAGTATTGGATGGCAAAGATACATTAAAAGATCCCATTATAGGAACTGAGCCATAATCTGGACAAGGAGAAAAAATGAACTTAGAAATTTTATACCAGGTCTTCTTAGGCAACCGCATTCTGGATTATATCGTCGCCTTAGTGACATTGTCGGTTAGCTTGTTGTTTGTGAAACTAGTCATCCGCACATTTATAAAGCGGCTTAAGAAGCTTGCGGAAAGAACCACAACGACATTTGATAATCTATTAGTAAAAATCCTCGAGAGGATCGTTCTGCCCGGATTGTATATTAGTTGTTTTTATCTTGGCCTTAAGGTTTTGAAAATGCCTTCGTACGCAGATAGAGTGATTAACGCTCTCCAATTGGCTGTGGTTACCTTTTTTGCCACCCGCATAATCATTATGTTTTTAGGTTACAGCCTGAATATGTATTTATCCAAGAAAAAGGAAGATACTACGCTGGTGCGCAGCCTTGAAGGAATGCTTCGGGTTGTTAAATTTCTTGTATGGACCCTGGCGGCGATAATCTTCCTGGATAATATCGGTTTCAAGGTTTCCACGCTAATCGCTGGTTTGGGTATCGGAGGTGTGGCGGTAGCCATAGCCGCGCAGGCATTGCTTAAAGACTTCTTTAGTTATTTTTCAATAGTCTTTGACCGTCCTTTCAAATTAGGAGATTTTATTATTATCGGCGATTTCATGGGTACGGTTGAGCATATCGGGATTAAAACCACGCGCATACGCAGCTTAGGCGGGGAGCAGGTGATATTTTCTAACACCGATCTTACTGACTCGCGTGTGCGCAACTACAAGCATATGGAGAAAAGGCGCGTTTTATTCCGCATAGGCGTAACGTATCAGACTCCGCTAGTTAAATTAAAAGAAATTCCCAAGATTATTGAAAACGTTATTAAAAACACCAAAGATACCGCTTTCGACCGCGCGCACTTTTTTAGTTACGGCGATTTCAGTCTTATATTTGAAGTAGTGTATTTTGTTTTAAATCCTGATTACAACAAATATATGGATGTCCAGCAGGAGATTAATTTCGCGATCAGGGAAGAATTTGAAAAGCGCGGCATAGAATTTGCCTATCCTACGCAAAAGCTGTATGTAAGTAAGGAATGATATTATTATGAAATCCGCGCTTATCGTATTTTTACTTGTTTTGGTTATTATTATAGGATTCAGCGTCTCTTCTTTGCAAAAAGAGGTTCAAAATGCAAAGAAGAATACCGCCTTCTATCAAAAAAGGAACGATGATTTGCAGAGAGAATTGATGCGCGTAAGCCGAGTTTGCGATGAAAAAGAGCGGTTTTTAAATGAAATTGAAGAAAATATCACGGAATTAGAAAGCAAGGTGCAGCTGGAAACGCTCGAGCGTTACATTCCTATGAAAACCTGGAGCGAAATAAAACCGGTTATCGACAGGCTAAGGGCGTTTCAAGAAACAAGACCCAAAAAGAAGGCACCGGAAGAGTGAAAGCAATAGATATGATAAAAAAGATGATTGCTAAAAAGCTTATATCTATGAGCTTAACGGCGATACTATTAAGCGGCTGCACCTTTATTGTTAAAGATGACCACGCGGTAAAATATTACGGTATAGATGAACAGCGCGGCAGTGAATATTTGAATCAGATTCTTGAGAAACAGCAGGAAGTGTACCGAGCCGAAAAATCTCCAGCAGATACTAAAAAGCCATGAAATTGAGGATACCCAAAATAACCATAGGTATTGCAGTAATGGCTACGCTTCTTATTTCCGGATGCGTAACTATTCCCCGTCAACCGGCAGCGCAGCAGCCTTACGGCATATATCACATTGTAGAAAAAGGTCAAACTCTCTGTAGAATAGCCAAGACTTATAAGATGGATGTCAATGAGCTTATGCGAGCTAACAGGATTGCTGACCCAACACAAATAGATATTGGCCAAAAGCTCTTTATTCCTGGAGTGCATTCTTCATTACCCGTAGAGCTCTATAAACCAGTCTCGCTGGAAGCCGTAAAAAAACTTGTGGGACCTAAGCATCATGCTTCTCATTGGCGTTATATTACAGTGCATCATAGCGCAACTATTGAAGGTAATGCTAAATGTTTTGATCAAAATCATCGCGATCGCAGGATGGGCGGGCTTTTTTATCATTTTGTGATTGGTAACGGTACTTTATCCGGAGACGGAGAAATCGAAGTAGGCTGGTGCTGGAGAAAACAGGAAGCAGCAAACCGTCCGGCTGACATTCAGATTTGCCTGGTAGGAAACTTTAATAAAGAAACAGTAAGTAGCGCACAATTTGATGCGCTGGTCAAATTAATCAATACTTTGCAGGAACAATATAACGTGCCGATACGCAATATAAGAAAGCATAAGGACATTGAAGGTAAAATTACCGAGTGCCCGGGTAATAACTTTCCATTTGAGAGATTGATATCTGAATTAAAGAAATCTCGGTTTTACGTATCGCATGAAAGGGCGAGGTGAAGCATGAAAAAGAAAATTGCATTTATATTCGCGATTTTATTGATGTTCGTTAATGTCTGTTATGCAGGAAATACGCAGGAAAAAGAAGAGAAAAGAGAAAGAGAATTAAAAGACCTACAAAAACGTTTCGAGTGGTGGCCGACAGATGCTAAACCGGGTCCCATAAAGGATCCTGAGCGGGGCGGATATTGGTGGTGGCCAGCGGAACCGGGACAAAAAAGGCCATGGGGTAATCGTGGATACGTATATGTTTATAAGATTATTTTTGATTATAACGAAGAGGAGCTTCCACCGTCTAAACCTAAAGAATTAAGGCCGTCTTTGCTAATTAAGAAGATAATTAAGAATGTTAAGATTTATTTTGATTATAATAAGGCTTCTTTACGGGATGATGCCAGGAAAATACTTGCGAATGCCGTGGGCAACTTAAAAAGGAACCCCGATGCAAGCATACTTGTAACTGGCAACTGCGATAGGCGTGGCACAGAAGCATACAACGAGAAATTGGGCAGGCGCCGCGGCGAGGAAATTAAGAAGTTTATGTTAGATAATGAAATTTCAGAAGAACGTATAAAGATTATCAGCCGGGGAAAATTAGACGCGGTAGCGCCAATAACCGACCTTGTGGGCATGCAGAAAGACAGGAATGCCCAATTTATGATTGCTGAGGTTGAAGAGGTAATGATCCCTTATCCTGGCGAGACTCAAGAGGTAGAGGTTCCGGAGGCAAAAAAGATCGAGGAAGGTAAATATTTAATTGAGGAAGAAAAGCATATTGAGAGCGCTGTTAAGGTAGATACAAAAGAATATATTATCCAAAAAGGCGATACTCTTTCTAAAATAGCTAAAGAGCAACTGGGCGCGGCTCACCGTTGGAAATATCTCTATGAATTAAATAAAGATAGAATTAAAGACCCTAATAAACTAAAACCGGGGAAGAAAATAATTATTCCTATTGAGTAAGGAGAGCATGGTTAGAAACAGGACAATTTTAGTAATTGAGCAGGAAACAAGCATAGGAGAGGGACTAAAATCCATTCTCGAAAAAGAAGGCTACTCGGTTGTTTCAGCATATACTTCGCGGCACCTTAAGGAAATATTTAATGAGAACGTACCTGATCTGGCGATTATAAATATCAATTTACCGAAAGAGTTCGGCCTGAATATCCTGCGTAAAACGAAAGAACTATTTCCGAACATACCTGTGATTGCGATGTCCGTGAATAGCAATTCTTTAAGCGCTAATGAGCTGAAAAGGCTGGGAGCCAGCGAATTTATCACCAAACCCTTTGACGTAGAAGGCCTAAAGTCAAAAATCGGGCAATTGTTAAAGCGATAAAATATGCTTAAGATTTTGGGGTTTATATTATTAGCTGTTCTTATTATCATAATGTTTAATACGCCGGCGCGTAATTTTATGAATAATCTGCTTCATAAGGATAAGGCTGAATTAAGGGAAGAGCAGATAATCGGTACGGTTTCTGGCCATAATCCCAGAGTCGAAGAAATACAGCAAATTCTAAAGGATGCGGAGTTTGAACCCGGTCCGGTTGACGGTGTAATGGGAGGTCAAACCAGAAGCGCCATAAAGAAATTCCAAAAACAAAAAGGATTAAAACAAACCGGCAAGATAGATTCTGTTACTTACCTTGCTTTAAATAGACAGAAAGAAGCAGCAAAAGAGTCTTCTAAGATAGAATCAAAAAAGGATTCCTTTACGCCCGTAAGCGAGCAAAGCCAAGAAATTAATGTTGTCGTGGAAGAAAAAAGGAAAAGCAGGGCTGATGTCCAGGATGAAATAATGAGTTACCGCCTTAAATCAAAAGACAGGACAAGACAAATCCAGGCAGTATTAAAGAAGGCCGGATTTTATAAAGGCGAGATTGACGGGAAGGAAGGGCCGCAAACCAAAAGAGCAATAAAGGCATTTCAAAAAGCAAAGGGGCTTAATCCCGATGGCGTTGTGGGGCCGAAAACATGGGAAGAATTAAATAAATTTCCAAGAGACTAAGGAGGAGGGAAAAATGATTAAGATGCTTTTGGTAGTTTTTCTAATTATGGGTTTAGGCGGCTGTGCTACGGGCGGGAAAAAACAACCCACACAGGCTTCGACAGTGAATTATGAGAAATCACGGACGCACCAGCAAGAAACATATCAGAGGGATTATGATGATGCATGGCCATCTGATACTTATGAAAAATCGGCTGCGAAAACATACACTGATCAGGCAGCGCAATTAAGCCAAAAGCAGATTCAGCGGGCGTTAAAGAGCGCTGGTTTCTATCAAGGGCCTATTGATGGTAAGATCGGGCCTAAGACAAAAAATGCGATTATAAAGTTTCAGAAATCCAAGGGTCTTAAGGCTGATGGCATTGTCGGTAAAAAGACTTCGGCTGAACTAAACAAATATTTATCTCAATAAGAAATGAAAGCAAAGAAAATATTCTTATTTATCACGGTTGTGATTCTTGTTGGTTTTGCAGTATTCTTCAGCCAGCAGTATTATGCTGTATTTCAAAAAGCCAAACAAGAGCGGCTTCTATCTGAGGTACGAAAAGTCGCCTGGCAGGAACTACAGCAACGTATTAGGAGCGAAATAAGCCAGTTTAAGGGTGAGGCTGGGATAGTGATTAAGGATCTGGGAACCGGTTGGGAATTTTCGCATGAGAAGGTAAAGTTATTCCCTTCGGCAAGCTTGGTCAAGATTCCCCTTATGGCGGCGTGTTTCTTAGCAGCTGACCAGGGTAGAATTAAGCTAGACCGTAACATAGCGTTAAAGTCATCGGACAAACTCACTGGCTCAGGCGTGTTAAAAGATATGCCCGCAGGCGCTACTTTCAGCGTTGAGAGGCTTATCGGTCTTATGATTTATGATAGTGATAATACCGCTACCAATATCGTTACGAACTTAGTCGGCATTGATTACTTGAATAACACGTTTAAGTCCTTTGGCTTAAAGAATACTGATCTCTCACGAAAGATTGCCGATTATCAATTGCGGGATAAAGGTATCGAGAATTATACGACAGCCGAGGATATGGCTTTGTTATTAGATAGGATATACCGAAGGAGTCTCGGAAATAAGAATGTTTCTGATCAGTGTATCTCCATGATGAAATTGACGCGCCTGAACGACCGTATTCCCAAATATCTGCCGGTCGCTATAACCATTGCGCATAAGACCGGCCTTGAGAAAGGCGTCTGTCATGACGCAGGCATCATATTTACTAATAAGGGCGATTTTATCATTGTCGTATTAACCAAGCATGCGAATTCCAATAGCACTCCTTCCAAGGAGTTTATCGCAAAGGTATCGTTGTATGCTTATAAATATTTCGAATAGGAGAGTTACCCATGAAAACTAAATTTGCGGTTATCTTACTTTTAGCGGTATTCACAATGTCCGGTTGCGCCTATATTCAAAAGGCTAAGAGGACGGATGAGCTTGAGATCGAGAACGCCAATCTAAGAAATAGAATTTCCCAATTGGAGAAGGATAAAACCAAAGAAGTTAAGCGTGTATACGAGCAAAAAGACAGGGAACTTTCGGAGCTTGAGCGGGCAAAACAGGAGCTTGAGGAGTCGCTCAAGAAAGAGATCGGAGAATACAAGGCAAAACTGCAAATGACCGAGCGGGGGCTAGTGATTACCTTTGTTTCCGAGATATTTTTTGATTCAGGCAAGGATAAGGTAAAAGAAGATGGTAAGACTACGCTTAATAAGGTCGCTGAAGTTTTAAACAGGGATGTGCCGAATTCCGGCGTAGCGGTCGAAGGCCATACTGATAATGATCCGATAAAATATTCCGGCTGGAAGTCAAACTGGGAGTTGTCTTCGGCCCGCGCGCTTGCGGTTTTGCATTATCTCGTAGATGGATGTAAATTAGCACCAAACAGACTATCTGCCAACGGATATGGTGAGTTTCATCCGGTAGCACCTAATGATTCTATCCAGAACAAGCAGAAAAACAGGAGGGTAGAAATTGTGATATTACCTTCAAAATTAAGCAAAGTGAAAGCGAACTAAAAAGGAGGGCAAGGAATGAGAAAATTGCTGATGATTTCTGTGTTTGTGGCACTAGCGGCAATAGGATTGAACGACAATGCTTTTGCTATGGGGCAGGCGCCGAAAACCTTTCAGCTAACAGGTAAGGTTGCTGAGGTTAACTTGAGGGCGATGACTGTTAAGGTAGCTCCCCGTAAAGGAGATAGTGTAATGCTTAAGATTAACGAAGATACGAAATTAACAAAAGGCGGGAAAAGCATTACACTGCCGAATCTCAGAAAAGATGACCAGATCACGGTAACTTATCAAACAAGCTGGGGGAAGAAGACTGCTTTGATAATTGTCGTACAGGAGCAAGTTTCTATTCCCAAGAAAACTATCCCTGCAAAAAACAAGAGATAAAGATTGTGAGATAATTATAAAAAATAGGGTATTAATAACGATAATCGTATGGGGATAACTAAGAAGGGAGGGGGTATGAAAAAGTTGTTGTTGGTTAGTATGTTAGTAGCGGGATTTGCGGTATGCGCGTATGCCGAAGATGCTTCTAAGGTAGCCAAACAGGTAACCACGGAATTGCAAAATTCCGGCGTGATTACTGCGCAGGATGCTTCATCTGTAAGTGCTTCTGTAAAGACGCTTGTCGAAAGCGGCGCTACGGCACAAGAGGCAAAGAGTGTTGTTGCTCAAGCAGCCAAGCAAGCTAAGGCACAAGGGTTAAAAGGTAAGGAATTAGCGGCTAAGGTGCACGAAGCAGTCAAGGCTCGCAAAGCGCAGATGAGCGAAGCCAAGAAAAAAGCGAAAGAAGCAGAACAAAGGACTAAGAAACAAGATGAAGTAAAGAAAGGACATTCGCCAAAGAAATTGAATAAGCAAAGATAATATAACGATATATTTTGTTCAAATGGACGCAAGGTAAATATTATAATAGAACGACTGCCCCTTTCTTTTTGGATGCAAGGGTTTTGGGTGATTTTTTGTTGGGTAAGGTATGCGGTAGCCTTCGGCATGGTTGTTGGAAAAGATGCCTGAAGGCTTACCGCTAGCCATTAATTTGTTCATATCGTTTCTTAAATCATTTATCATATGGTCGATTTTCTGTGAAGAAAATCCTTGACGGCAACACATTTATAAGATATATTATTGCAAGCATTTGATAATTTGGTGAAGAGTCAAACAGTCCTATTGGAAGAACCAGGGGGCTGGTTTCCGAATACTCAGAGTTCGGAAGCCAGCCCTTTTTTTCTGCCTTGAATACATAAATGAGCATGAAAATATGAATAACTCTACCTATTCTACAAACGACCTTTGGCTTTCAACTTTTCTAAAGGCAAAAGGATTAAAGATTATCCGGGTTGAAGGCAACAACCGAAGAGCTGTCTTTGTTTTTGAAGATACTCCAGAGAGAAAAAACCTAATCGAAGAATTCTACAATAACGGCTCTATCGGTATAACTCTAATCAAGAATGCCATGGCAGACTTAAAATCTGCCATTTTTAACATGGAGTAGACAAGGAGCAATCAAGATGCAAGATGAAAAAATCAAAGAATTGACCGAGCAGTATCACAAAGCCTTACCTGAACGAATCCGCACCTACCTTAACCAGCGCTGCCTTCCTAACGAAATTATCAATAAATTCAAGATTGGTTGGACTGGGTTAGCAATATGCATACCTATTTACAATAAAGACACTGACTACACCTTCTTTAAATTCCGTAAAGATCCTTTTTCTGATTCAGCAAAGCCAAAATACTGGTTTACCGAAGGCTCGCATGCGGAACTCTATGGGTGGGAGAATATAACCAATCCTAAGCCATTTCTGGTAATCTGCGAAGGAGAATTTGACCGTTTGGTCCTAGAATCCAAGGGAATTCCAGCAGTAACCTCTACTGCGGGCGCAGCTACTTTTAAAGACGAGTGGGTTGTTGCTTTAAGCGAGATATCCAACCTGTATATTTGTTTTGACCGGGATGATGCGGGATTAACCGCCAGCAGAAACCTCATTGAAAGATTGCCCCATACAAAATACGTCTTTTTATCCAGGCTACCTCAAGGTAAAAAAGATATTACTGATTTTTTCACAGCAGGCAATAGTGTTCAAGATTTTAACCGGCTCCTAAAGGAAGCCAAAACTCTTGATGAGCTAGATTTTTGTTTTAACGCCCTCGGCTCGAGTGAGGTTAATTTTCTTCATCCTTCGCAGGACTTCTTGGGTAATACAGCCTATTTTACCATCCCCTTTACCGAATATACCAAGGATGCAAAAACCCCTTTTAAGCAGCTCTATTATGTGGTAAGTAGCGAAAGAAAACTCCTAAAGCTAGAAGACAAAGCCGATTTCTACAATAAATACGGCAAAGTTGTAAAAGAGTTGCCATTTCTAAGAAATCCTGAGCCTCGCTGGCAGGCTAAGGAAATAAAAGAATTTGTCTTTAATGGTTACATTCCCACGCCTTACCGGGTGCATGCTGAAATAGAGCGTATCTACTATAAGTACTCTGAGATAAAGGACCCTGGCTGGTATTTAGTACTTCCTCTTTGGGTTATTGGCACCTACCTTTACTATCTTTTTGAGACCTATCCATACTTAGCTTTTGAAGGATTAAAAAATACAGGGAAATCTAAGACTGCTCGGCTTACCACGCGTATGTCCTTTAACGGCATTTTCTCGGTAAATGCCTCAGAAGCTACCCTTTATCGGGATATTGAGAATTTAAGGCCAACCTTTGGCATAGATGAAGCGGAGATCCTTAAAGACCCGGAAAAATCCAAGTCTATCCGTGCAATCCTGAACGCTGGCCACTTTAAAGGCGCCTGCGTCTTAAGGCAGGAGAAAACTCCTAAGGGGGAGTTTTATACCCGTAAATACAGCGTATACTCACCTAAGCTTATTGCCAATACTAAAGGCCTGGAAGACACTCTTGAGAGCCGGACCATTAAGATAATCATGCTGCGTGCCAAGACCGAAAAAGGCCTGCTTCTTGACACGGAAACCTCTGAAAACTGGAACTATATCCGGCACCTCTGCTATACCTTTAGCCTCTGTTTCTTTAAGGATATAAGGGATATTTATCTGACTGATCCCGAGGTAAAAATAGCCAATAATAGGTTTAATGACCTCTGGTGCCCGCTTCTTGCAATAGCCATGTTTGTCTTTAAAAATAATCAGGATAAATTCAAACAAATTAAAGACTTTGCTTTGGAGCAGATAGGCCTATCCCAGGATGACAGCTTAGATGACCGCACAAGCGCCTTCCTTAAGGCCTTAAAAGACCTGACCCTAAATACCGATACTGCCAGCTCAAGCGAGCAGATAAAGCAGGCAATGCAACCTTATTTAGAGGATGAAGATTTCATGGGTATAACTGCCAAATGGATTGGTTGGAAAATGCGCTCTTTTGGCTTAAATAAGAACAAGCATAGAATAAACAAAGGCTACTTATATCGCCTCTCTAAGAAGGATGTAGATGATGTCTTAACTAGGTACCTGGAGCTGGACTATCTACCTCAAGAAAAAACTACACTAACTACACAAACTACACCGACTACACTGGTATAGCCCAGAGTGTAGTTTTCGTGTAGTTTTTGTGCAGTTTTTTAAAGGGTTTTATGCTTGGAGTGTAGTTAATGCAGTTTGTGCAGTTTTTTAGGATGTGTAACAGAGGATAGTATTAAAACTTTAAAAGAATGGCTAAAATTAATTCGCAATTTAATTCTCGAGAAATTAAAACAGGGATAACAATTAGCTCATTCTGCGTATGCGCATTATTTTGCGCATTATTTTTTGGGTATGTTCTTTTATAACAAGCGCTTATGGTTATGGCTTGCGGTAAGCCTTCAGGCATCTTTTCCAACAACCATGCCGAAGGCTACCGCATACCTTACCTAACAAAAAATCACCCAAAACCCTTGCATCCAAAAGAAAGGACATAATTAATGGCAAAAGGTAGGATTACCAAACAAGAGCAGGAACACAGGATCAGGGAGTTGCTTAGCTTCATCTTTATATTTAGGTACGGTACAAAAGAGCAGCTGTCTGAATTTGCTCAAAAGCGGCTTGGGTTAACTTATCCGCGCTGGCTAATTAGCTATTCCGTAAGACAGCATTTTATCGCCGCATACCATGAGCCAAACTTGGGGTTTAAGGTCTATTATTTGACCCAAAGAGGCCAGGGTTTTCTGCATAGATATGAGCCCTTTAGCAGCCACTACCGGTTTAATAACAGGCACGCGGGTTTTAATACCTTTGAGCATCAAAAAGCCGTGATTGAAAGCTACCTTATCCTTTATAAACAACTGGCTATAAAAGAATGGGTCCCGGAGTGGGTTATTAGGAAAAAGGTGAGGGCGAGGTTTAAGATTCCCGACGCCCTTATAGTGCTAAATTCCGGTCTAAAAATAGCCCTGGAAGTAGAGACTTGGTATAAACAGCGGGGTGAGTGGAAGGTCGTCGTTTATAAGTATAAGCGCGAGATGAGTTATGGTTTTTACGACTCCAGTTACCATGCTGTTTTGCTAATAGCTTATAGTAGCTCCAATTATGAAGGCATAAAAAATAGGCTATTTTATATTGAGCCGGAATTTTCCAAAAAAGCATTTATGCTGGCTGACTTAGTTTTACTTGAGCGGGGTGAGTGTTTTTACCAGGGTGAAGTTAGGCAGATAAAAGAAGCAATAGACCTGTGTAAACAGCAATGAAAACCCGAGTTTTAGAATTTGACTAATCAAAATGGGCGAGAATAGAGAGCAGATTTTTAAAATTTATAATGAAAGCAAGAATAAAATCTTGCTCTATATTCAAGCTTCAGTTACTCCAGAACAATTTCAAGCCTTGAGGAAATTAATCCTTGATGAGCTGGGAATGAGTGGCGCGGAAGGAAAGGTTAGGAAACTATTGGAACAGGAAAGGGCAGGCAAGAGCTGAATTTGGCAAAGGGGGTGGTGCAGGATGGATGCTGAAGAAAGATAATAAAGTAAATCCGCGGGGCTGGGAAGCATTAAAAATAATGCTACAGGAGCGGGGTCTGACTAAAGTGGAGTTGGAAGAAGCGCAAGATTCCTTCTATAGGGGTATAGAAGTTTTAGCAAAGTTATTTTTATCCTGCTATCTACCGGAAAAGCCCGGTGGTAAAAGAATAAAATTAGTTGACAAAACTTGATAATATCTGTATGATTGCACTATGCCTTTCAATTCCCTCAATACAAAATATCATAACATCTTCAGAACGGCTGAGTTTCTCTGTGTTCATGAAAGAACGGTACGCTACTGGATCAAGAAAGGATGGATTACGCCCAAGCGTGATTACAGGAATTATCCGGTATTTACAGATGAAGACATAAAAAAGATTAAGAAGTGGCGCAATACAGTGAGGAAGCCGTGAAAGTTGCATTATATACGAGAGTCTCAACAGAAGACCAGGCCAGGGAAGGATTTTCGCTGGAGGTGCAAAAGAATTTTCTTTTGCAGTATGCGAAATCCTTAGGATGGGAAGTTTTTTGCAGTATCCCGGGCAAAGAAGTTTACGAAGACGAAGGTTATTCAGGCTACGTAACAGACCGGCCGGCCTTCCAAAAGCTTCTTTTTGATGCAAGGAATAAAAAATTCGACCTGCTTATGGTTTATAAACAGGACCGGCTAAGCAGAAAGCTCAAGAGTTTATTGGAAATGCTTGAAGAGCTGGAATCATTAGGCATAGGCTTTAAGTCTGCTACTGAACCGTTTGACACCACTTCGAGCGCAGGAAAATTCAGCCTCCAGATGTTAGGAAGCTGTGCAGAGTTTGAAAGAAACAGGCTTATCGAGAGAGTGTTTCCCGGTATGATCATGGGCGTTAAAAAAGGCCACTGGCAGGGCGCCAGATACGCTCCCTACGGTTATATCCATAACAAAGAATCCAAAAAACTGGAAGTTAACCCTGAAGAAGCTAAAACCGTCAGAGAAATATTTGCTATGTACTGTAGCGGCAAAAGTACCTCCCAGATAGCCGCGCATTACTACGACCTCGGTATTCCCTCAAGGCAAGGCGGAAGATTCTATACGAAATTCATCTCCGATATATTAAAAAACAGAGTATATCTGGGAATGTTAATCTGGAACAAGAAACACTATGACACAAAACAAAAAACCAAGGATGGAGAAGGCAAAGGCTATAAATACGTAAGAAACGATCCCTCAAAGATTATCGAGGTTTCTGATGCCCACGAGGCGATTATTCCCCAGAAGGAATTTGACGAGGTTCAAAGACTCCTCAAAAGAAACCGCACTACCAATGTTATTCGTTTCAAAAATAACGTCTACCACTTATCCGGAGTGTTAAAGTGCAAGGAGTGCGGTCGGTCCTACCGCGGCCACATGTCCACGGTCAATCACCGTACCAAAGATAAAAGGGCCTGGTATCATTGCTCGTCCAAAGAGCAGTATTACACGAAATGCGGCAACAAGTCGGTCACCGCCGATGCCATAAACAAGCAGGTCTGGGAAATTATCGATGTGATTGCCCAGAATATTCATGTTCTGGAAGAGTTGGGAGATGCGATAAAGCTGAGTGCTACCGAGCCGGAGCAGTGCTATGTAGAGCAGCTGGAGGAAAAGGAAAAGCTCCTTAATAGAAACCTTGAGAAGCAGAAAGGCCTTTATGAGGTTTATTCGGAAGACAAGATAAACCTGGACATCTACAAAGAACGGGCCGAACTTCTCAGGAATGAAGAGAAAAAACTTAAGGCTGACATCAAGGTAATCCAGCTAAACATACTGGAGAAGAGAAACTGCGTTGATCTTATCAAAATGACGCAGGATTTCCTATTAAGGCTTAAAAATACGCCGCCCCGCGAACAGTCAGATTATGCCATCAAAATGTTCATGAGAATCATTTTTAAGGGTATTTACATTCAGAATCAGGAGATCGTTAAGGTCGATATTAACCAACCCTGGAAATTATGCTATGAGGAAGGGCTAAAATGGCTGAAACAAGCGAAAACAGAACCGAAACCGGAGAAAAAGGCAAGAAGAAGCTACGTATCCTTTTGCGTACCTTCGGATGCCAGATGAATGTGCGGGATTCGGAGGTGATCTGCGGATTACTGAAGAAGGCCGGATATAATATCTGCAGGGATGAAAAGCAGGCGGATGTGATCATACTGAATACCTGCTCGGTGCGCCAACACGCCGAGGACAGGGTATGGAGCCAGATAGGCAGTTTTAAGAAGGGGGGGACAGTTAAGAGGAAAGGAAACCTTAGGGACAGTCCCCAAAAAGCGGGGATAGTCCCTATTATAGGTATTGTCGGATGCATGGCAAAGAATTACGCACAGAAGTTATTTGAACGTTCGCCGGATGTGGATTTTGTGGTTGGACCGCAGGATATAGATAAAATACCAGAGATTCTTTCCAGGTTATTTCAAAATAAGGGACAGTCCCCGTCCGGGGACAGTCCCTTATTTGAGCGTAAAATATGGGAGGTTGACGGAGATATCCGGCCGGATGAGATTTATCATAACCGTTTCTATCAGGATAAGGAGCACGCTTACCTGGTTATCTCCGAAGGCTGCTCAAATTTTTGCTCTTATTGCGTCGTGCCTTATGTGCGGGGGCGCTTACGCCACCGTGAATACGAAAATATTTTAAAGGAAGCCAAGGATGCCGTAGCGCAGGGTTTAACTAAGATCACCCTGCTTGGCCAGAATGTAAACGCCTATAGAGACGGCAATGTCAACTTTACCAAACTGTTGCAGCGTCTTGATAAAATTGACGGCCTAAAGCAGTTAACCTTTTTCACTTCGCATCCGAAGGACGCCGATCCCGAATTTTTTAAGGTGATCAGGGATTCAGGGAAACTGGCAAAGTCCCTGCACCTGCCCCTGCAATCAGGTTCGGACAGGATCCTAAAAGCTATGAACCGGGGGTATTCGGCAAAAGAATACTTGGCTTTAATAGATTCTTATCGTAAAATTGTTAAAGGAGGGTTATTGACCAGCGATATCATCGTGGGTTTTCCAAGCGAAAGCGAAGATGATTTCAGCCGGACCTATGAGTTGGTGAAGAAAGCGGAGTTTAACGCCGCCTACATTTTCAAATATTCACCGCGGCCCCATACCGAAGCGCTAAAAATGGCAGATGATGTTGAGAGAGCTGATAAAGAGAAGCGCCACGCTAGGTTACTGGAACTGCAAAGAGGGATTTCCAATAAAAAGAATGCGAAGCGAAAATATGCGTAGAAGAATTAGCCAGCTTTGTATTATTGCCGGATTCTTAATTTTTCCGGCTTTTTGCTGGTCAGGCGACCTGGATAGGTTAAAGGCTGATTTCCTGCGGGGCAATTACCGCCGGGTTATTTTTGAAGGAGAGGCCGAAGCTCGCAGGCTAAATATCCGTTCTTCGGAGGAGCTAAACTATATCCTGGGATTAAGTTATCTTAAGGAAAATAACCTGGGGCAGGCCAGGGAAGCCTTCAACCGTATCTTAAATAATCCTGCCGGTAAATTCAGGGCCCAGGCAGCTATGGGTTTAGCTGATACCTATTTAATCTCCGGAGATTATCAGGAAGCGGAGGATATTTACAATAAGTTGATCAATGATGAGCCCAATACCGGGTTAAAGGCGTCTCTTTTGTATAGGCTTAGCCAGCTTTACTCTAAAAAGGGTGATCACCGCCAGGCAAATGATTACCTGCTTAAGCTCAAAAGGGATTTTCCCTTGAGCCCTGAATTGAAATTAACCCGGGGTATACCGCATATTGAGGCCCCTAAGAATGATGCCGGGGCCTATTCTGTGCAGGTTGGATTTTTTTCTAATACCGCAAACGCGGATAATCTTAGAGACAAACTATGCGCCTTAGGTTTCTCGGCTTATGTTGAGGAGGCTGTGGGAGGTTATCGCGTAAGAGTAGGCAGGTTTAAGGCTTACGATGAAGCAGTTGAGATGGAGAGTGAACTTTCCCAAAAAGGTTTTCCAACCAAAGTCTGCCCGTAAAACAATCACCGGAGGAAATTTTCTTATGCTAAAGAAAAAAATAATCTTCCTCATCGGGCCTACCGGTATCGGTAAATCCGCAGCAGCAGTCAGTTTAGCCAGAAAGTTAAAGGCCGAGATCATATCCTGCGACTCTATGCAGGTTTATCGCGGTATGGATGTCATTACCTCAAAGGCTCTCCCTCCGCAGAGGCGGCAGGTTGAGCATCACCTGCTTGATATGGTTAAGCCTAACCAGGAATATAATGTAGCTAGGTACCGCAATGAGGCGCTGGCGATCTGCGACAAACTGTTTAAAAAAGGAAAGATACCCTTGTTTGTGGGCGGCACCGGGCTTTATTACTCCATAATTATTGATGGCCTATTTCCCTCCGCGCCGGAGGATAAAAAGATCCGCGTTGGCCTCTATAAAGAAGCAAAAGCTAAAGGAGGAGGCCAACTTTATAAAAAATTGTGCAAAGTTGATCCTGCTGCGGCCGAAAAGATCCACCCCAATGATACTAGAAGGATAATCCGGGCCCTGGAGGTTTTCATGTTAACCGGCAGGCGGATCTCATCTTTGCAGAAGCAAAGAAAAGGGCTTGGGCCTGAATATGAAATAAAGATTTTCGGGCTCAACACTAACAGGGAGTTGCTTTATAAAAAAATCAATACCAGGGTAGAGAAGATGTTTACCTTAGGATTAATTGGCGAGGTTAAGCGCCTGCTCAAAGGTAAATTAAGCAAAACAGCATCCTGCGCCATTGGTATAAAGGAGTTAAAAGGGTATTTTAGCGGAGATTATCCTTTAGGGGAGGCCAGGCGCCTTATACAGCAGGAGAGCCGCCGATATGCCAAGAGGCAGCTTACCTGGTTCAGGAAGGACAAGCGTATAAAGTGGATCAATGTTAAGGATAAGGAGACTCCTCAAGGGATTGCCCGGCGCATCTATAAGTTGTGCCCTCATTAAATGGAAAAAGCGCTTTTAGTCAGTGTTCAGATAAAGACAGATAAACATCACTGGCGAATTGAAGACATTTCTTCGGAGCTGGAGGAGCTCACCCTTTCGGCAGGGGCCGAGGTGGTTGAGGATGTGATTAGCATTTGCCAGAAGCCCACTGCTAATTATCTTATCGGTAAGGGTAAAGTTGAGGAGATCAGCCTTATTGCTCACGAGGAGGATGTTGATACGGTAATTTTCAGCCATGATCTCTCCGGAACGCAGCAGCGTAACTTAGAGGAGGCCATCGGCAAAAAAACGGTTGACCGCACCCAGCTGATCCTGGATATCTTCAGCCGCCGGGCAAGGAGCCCGGAGGGAAAGATGCAGGTGGAGCTTGCCCAGCTGCAATACCTGCTTCCCCGTTTAACAGGTAAAGGGATAATCCTTTCCCGTTTAGGAGGAGGTATCGGCACGCGCGGCCCGGGTGAGCAGAAGCTTGAGGTTGACCGCCGGCAGATCAGGAAAAGAATTGATAAGCTCAAGGATGACTTGAAGGCCTTCAGGTCGCACCGCCTGGTTACGCATAAAAGAAGAAAAGAAAATAACCTGCCTTCAGTGGTCTTAGTGGGGTATACGAGTGCGGGCAAGTCCACCTTGCTTAACCTGCTGGTTGGCGCCAGCCAAGTAACCTCGGAAAAACTCTTTACTACCCTGGACCCCCTCTCAAAAAGCCTGCAGCTTCCCGGCGGGCAGAATATAATCCTTTCCGACACAGTGGGATTCCTGCATGAACTTCCTCACCATTTGATTGAGGCTTTTAAGGCAACTTTAGAGGAGGTCAGGGAGGCAGGCCTCCTGGTGCATGTTTTAGACGTGCATGACCACCGGCTCTACCAGCATAATCAGGCAGTGCAAAGCGTACTGGGAGAATTGGGCTGCGCAGATATACCTGTGATAACCGCTTTAAATAAGATTGACCTGGTGGAGGACCGCAGCTGGTTTGAGCTGTTAAAGAAGGAATTCAGCCCAGGGGTATTGATCTCAGCTAAGAGCGGGGAGAACCTGGATACGCTGATAAGCGGGATTGAAGGGTATTTCCTGGGTCTCATGCTTAATTTAAAAATACTTATCCCGCATACCCGTATGGAGCTGGTGGACTTCTTCTACCGGCAGGCAAAGGTAAATAAGATTGATTATCTGCAAGAGGGCATCAGGATCTCCTTGAGTATCTCCCGGCAGCTTTATTCCTCCCTTGGCTCGGATAAGGATATAAAGGTTATCAGTTAATTAGCACTCTAAGGATTTCAGTGCTAATTTTATTGACAAAGAAATTATTTGTGTTAAAATTACCTTTCGGCATTTAAAAACCCCAAGTGTCCATAATGAGAACAAATGGTGCGTAATATTGATTACAATTCCCGCAGGAGGTCAGTCTTGAGCGCGGCGATCAACCGTCACATCAAGAACGCACTTCCCGTAGCCAGCGATGATATCGCCAGGGAGTTTGACCTCTGCTCGGCGACCATCAGGAGTATATTCTCCGAGCTTGAGGAGTCAGGATACCTTAAGCATCCTTATACCTCAGGCGGCAGGATCCCTACGGGCAAAGGTTACCGTTATTATGTTGATTTCCTTATCCAGCAGATGGAGCTTATAGATGAGGAGAAGCAGCGCATCGTCAAGGATTGCAAAAAAAAGATTCGCAGGCTTGAGGATGCCCTTGAAAATACCTCTGAGGTCATCTCTGAGATCACGCATTACGCCGGAATTGTTTCCTTCCTGGAATGGCAGGATAAGATATTTTACAAAGGTATCAGCCGCATACTGGAGCAGCCGGAGTTCAGGGATGTTGATAAGATACGCATACTGGTCAGGTTGATGGAGGATAAGGCGAGGCTCTTGGATATCGTTAACCGGGATTTTACCGGCAAAGTAAAGGTTTATATCGGCAGCGAACTGGGCTTCCCGGAAATGGAAAACTGCTCGCTGATAGTTTCTACTTATATGCTTAAGGACCAGCCCTCCGGAAGGCTGGCGGTATTGGGGCCTATGCGCATGGATTATAACCATATTATCCCTGCCCTGGAGTATATCTCCGATGTCCTCACCGATGTTCTAAGCACGATGTAAAGATGGATGAGCTGAAGAAAAACCACAAAGAGGAAAAAACAGTTACCCTTAAGGAATCCGAATATCTCCAGCTTAAAGAGGAGGCGGATAAATGTAAAGAATGCCAGGATAAGCTGGTGCGCTCCCAGGCGGATTTTGATAACCTGCGCAAGCGCTTTGAGAAGGATAAGCTGGAATTCCTTAAATATGCCAATGAGGGGGTTCTCCTTGAGCTCCTGAATGTCCTTGATGATCTTGAGCGCACGATAAATTTAGCGGAGAGCGGCCATGAGGATCTGAATGCTTTTCTAAAAGGGGTGGAGATGATCCTGGCGCACCTCTACGACATACTCAAGGAGCATGGGGTCAGGCCTATTGAGGCCGAGGGCAATGGTTTTGACCCGCATTATCATGAAGCCCTGATGCAGGTGGAAAACAATGATTTACCGGAGCACACGATAGTGGAGGTTTTACAAAAAGGATACTTAATGAATGAGCGGGTGATCAGGACCGCCAAAGTCAAAGTTTCGAAAAAACAATGAAGGGATAGATCCTTGACATCTTTGATGTCAAGGATCCAATTCGCGCATTAACTTACTCACACCTTGTGTTCGTAAGTTAAGCGCTCATGGGAGGTTTAATTATGGCAAAGGTAATCGGTATTGATTTGGGGACATCTAATTCAGCAGCTGCGGTAATGGAGGGGGGCAGGCCGGTGATCATTCCTTCAGCCGAAGGCGCAGGGGTTGCCAGCGGCAAGGCTTTTCCTTCTTTTGTCGCTTTTACCAAGGACGGCCAGCGTTTAGTCGGTGAGCCGGCAAGGCGCCAGGCAGCTATAAATGCCGAAGGCACCATCCAGGCGGCAAAAAGAAAGATGGGCACGGATTTTAAATTTAAGGTTTACGGAAAAGAGTATACCCCGCAGCAGATTTCTTCTTTTATCCTGCAGAAGATAAAGCAGGATGCCGAGGCATATCTGGGTGATAAGGTAGAAGAGGTAGTAATCACCTGTCCGGCGTATTTTGACGATAACCAGAGGACAGCCACCAAGGACGCCGGAGAGATAGCGGGTTTGAAGGTTTTAAGGATCATAAACGAACCTACCGCAGCCTGCCTTGCTTACGGCTTGGAAAAAGCGGGAAAGGAATTAAAGATCATGGTCTTTGATTTCGGCGGAGGCACGCTGGATGTTACGATCATGGAGATGTGGAAAGAGGGTGGATTCAAGGTTATGGCCACCAGCGGCGATACGCAATTAGGCGGCACGGATATGGATAACGCCCTGATCGAGTACATCACCAAAGAATTTAAGCGCGATACGGGGATTGAGCTCAAAAACGACAAGATGGCCATCCAGAGGGTGCGCGAGGCAGCGGAAAAGGCCAAGGTTGAATTATCCAGCACACTTACTACAGATATTAACCTTCCCTTTATTACCGCGGATGCCACCGGGCCAAAGCATTTGACCATGACCATTAACCGCGCCAAGCTTGAAGAGCTGGTCGGTCCGATCATCGAGCGCTGCCGTCATCCGCTTGAGCAGGCTTTAAAGGACGCGCGAGCAGCTTTTGAAAAAGAGGGCGTTACTACTTTCGGCGAAAAAGGGGTAGATAAGATCATCATGGTCGGCGGGCCTACGCGCATGCCGATAGTCCAGAAATTCGTTGAGGATTATTTCGGAAAAAAGATCGAACGCGGTGTAGATCCCATGGAATGCGTAGCCCTGGGAGCGGCTGTGCAGGCGGCGATCATCAAGGGAGATGTCAAGGACGTGCTGCTGCTTGATGTAACTCCTCTCTCCCTGGGTATTGAAACATTGGGAGGGGTAAATACCAAGCTGATCGACCGCAATACCACTATCCCGACCCGTAAATCCCAGGTTTTTTCAACCGCCGCTGATAATCAAACAGCGGTGACTATCCGGGTGATCCAGGGGGAGCGGCCAATGGCCGATGCCGAAGGCAACGTGGAGTTGGGCAGGTTTGACCTGGTTGGAATACCGGCTGCGCCCCGCGGCGTGCCACAGATAGAGGTAGCTTTTGATATTGATGCCAACGGCATTGTGCATGTTTCGGCAAAGGACTTAGGCACTGGAAAAGAACAATCCATCAGGATCACCGCTCCCAAGAAGCTTTCTAAAGAGGAGATAGATAAGATGGTCCGTGATGCGGAGAAGTTCGCCGCGGAAGACATCAAAATGAAGGAGCAGGTAGAAACGATAAACCAGGCGGATAACCTAGCTTATGCTACGGAAAAATCCCTGAAGGACTACGGTGATAAAGTAAGCCAGGCAGAGCGCGCGGATATTGAAGCCAAGCTCAATGACCTTAAAGCAGCGATCAAAGACAAGAATGTTGAACGGGTGAAGAAGGGGATGGATGACCTGACCAAGGCCGCGCATAAACTCGCCGAAGAAATATATAAGCAATCCAGCGCCAAGCAACAGTCTCAGCAGCAGGCAGGCCAGGGTGGACCAAAAGAGGGGCCGGGAGAGGATAAAGGTAAATCTTCCACAGGCACAGGGGCAGGCCCGGAGGATGTGATTGATGCCGAATTTAAAGAAGAGGATGATAAAGATAAGTAATGATGTCCACTAAACGCGATTATTACGAGATACTGGGTGTAGCCAAAAGCGCTTCTTTGGATGAGATAAAAAAATCTTACCGCGAGATGGCTTTGCGCTATCACCCGGATCGCGTTCCGGCGGAGCAGAAGAAGGAGGCGGAAGAAAAATTCAAGGAGCTTTCCGAAGCTTACGCCGTGTTGTCGGATGCCCAGAAGCGGGCGCTTTATGATCAGTACGGCCACTCTGGTATCGACCAGAGGTATGCCCAGGAGGATATCTTTAAAGGAGCGGATTTCAGTACTGTCTTCAGCGGTATGGGTGATTATGGCCTGGGCGGAGGCATCTTTGAAGAGATATTCGGAGACCTGGGTTTTGATTTTTTCGGGACAAGGCAATCCCAGGGCCGAAGCAGCGGCCGCAGGCGCGGAAGGGATCTACAGGTTGCAGTTGAAATATCCCTTGAAGAGGCGGCCAGGGGAGTAGAAAAGATAATCAACGTGCCGCGTTACGAAGTCTGCCGGACCTGTTCCGGAAGCGGCGCCAAGCCAGGGACAAAAAAAAGCACCTGCCCGCAGTGCAAGGGTTCAGGTAAGACGGTGGTCTCCAACGGCTTTTTTCAATTAGCCCAGACCTGCTCCCGTTGCGGCGGGGAAGGATATACTATTTCCTCCCCATGCCCGGATTGCCGGGGTGAAGGAAGAAGCAAGGTTACCAAGAAGATCAAGGTCAAGATCCCTGCCGGTGTGGATAATGGTTCTCAATTGCGCGTGCGGGGTGAAGGTGAGGCAGGTCAGTCCAGCCGCGGTGACCTGTATGTGGTTATCGAGGTCAGGCAGCATAATATCTTTGAAAGGCATCATAATGATATTATTACTTCCATAAATATCAGCTTGAGCAAGGCGGTATTAGGTTCGGAAGTAGATGTACCCACACTGGAAGGCAGGGTAAGCATGAAGATACCCCCGGGAACGCAGAGCGGCAGGATTTTTAGATTGAAAGGCAAAGGTATCCCGGATCTGCATTCGGGGGATATGGGAGATGAGCTGGTAAGGGTTACCGTGGATATCCCCTCAAGATTGACCGGCCAGCAGAAGAAATTAATGGAAGAGTTCGCCCGGCTTAGCGGAGAGGATCGGTAAATTATGCCTACCTATGAATACCAGTGTTTGTCCTGTAACCATAAATTTGAACTCTTGCAGCCGATCACGGCAAAACCGGTAACTAAATGCCCGAAATGCGGCAAGAAGGTAAGGAAGCTGATCAGCAGCACAGGTGGTTTTATTTTTAAGGGCTCGGGTTTCTACGCCACGGATTATAAGGCAAAGAGCTCCTCACACAGCGCTATAAGCCCTGCATCCTGCCCAAAGGCAAAAGAAGGCTGCACCGGATGCAAGGGGCGATCTTAATGACCGAGATAAAAGCTTTCAAAGCATTGATCTACAATCCCGCGAAGATCAGCGATTTTAACCAGGTTGTCTGCCCGCCTTACGACGTAATCTCTCCCGAAGCCCAGGAAATGTATCATAAGCGTTCCTGCTATAATCTGATCCATGTGCTTTTGGCAAAGGACTTGCCGGGTCAGGATAAGTACACGGCTGCCCAGGAGACATTTCAAGATTGGTTAAAAAGTGACGTGCTGATTCCGGATAATTCCGAAGCGATATATTTTTACAGCCAGCAATACAATATTAACGGGGAGAAGAGGACGCGTTTGGGTTTTATCTCCTTATTGAAATTGGGGGATAATAAGGAGGGCTGCGCCTTTGGCCATGAGAATACGCATCTGGAAGCAAAGGAGGACAGGTTCAGGCTGATAAAGCTGATCAAGGCAAACTTAAGCCCGATATTCGTAATATTCCTGGATAAAAAACGCATAATCCAGCGGATCTTCCGGAATTATATACCTAAGCAGGAGGTCTTTATTGAGGTTATGGATGACGAAAAGACGGTGCATAAGCTTTGGAGGATAACCGATGCGGGGTTGATCAAAAATATCCAGCAAAGCATGCTTAACGAGGATATGTTCATTGCCGACGGCCATCACCGCTACGAAGTAGCCTGCGCTTACCGCGATCTGATGCGTCAAAATTCAGAAAGGTTTTCCGGTGAGGAGCCTTTTAATTTTGTCCTCTCTTATTTTACTAATACCGACCCGCGGGGGCTTTCCATACTGCCGATCCACAGGCTGCTTAAGATAGAGAGGCAGTTTCCCCCGGAGGAGCTGCGCCTTGAGCTGGGTAAGAATTTTGATATCAGCGAAGTAAAGGATAAAACCCGTTTCTTTTTTCTCCTGCAGAAAGCCGGTTTTAACGGCCACCTGATCGGTATGTACCAGCAGAATAGATATTGGCTGCTCAGGTTAAAGAATGTAAGGATATTGGATAAGCTGATCGCGGATAAACCAAAGGAGTACCGCTGGCTTGATGTGGCGATCTTGAATCACCTCATATTTAAAAATATCTTCGGGCTTGACCCGGAGAATTTAAAAGGCCTCACCTACAGCCCGCAGGCAAGCCAATTTATCAAAGAGGCCGACGATGACCCTTTAAAAATAGCTTTCTTCCTCAATCCGGTAAAAATCGAGCAGATCATGGCTGTGGCATTAACGGGGAGCAAGATGCCCCCTAAATCAACCTATTTTTACCCCAAGGTGCTTTCAGGACTGGTAATTAACAAATTTAAGAGGGAATAAATTTGGCTTTATTCGGAAAACCAAAATACACGATCGTGCGGCTTAAGAAAAAGGAGATCCCCGACGGTTTATGGACCAAATGCGAGGGATGCCAGGAGACCCTTTACAATAAGACTCTTGAGGAGAACTTCAGGGTTTGCCCTAAATGCAACTACCATTTCGTGCTCACCGCTTACGAGAGGATCAATATATTATTTGACAAGGATACCTTCACGGAGTTTGATAAGGATATGATCAGCCTTGACCCGCTGGATTTTAAGGGGCCCAAGACCTACAAGGAGAAATTAACCCAAGACCAGGAGGCAACCGGCTTGAAGGATGCGGTTATCTCGGGAGCCGGCAAGATCAAAGAAAGGGAAGCGGTGATCGCCGTAACCGATTCACGTTTTATCATGGGTTCCATGGGTTCGGTGGTGGGAGAAAAGATCACCCGCGCCATTGAATATGCCACAAAGAAGAGGCTCCCCATAATAATTGTCTCCGGTTCCGGTGGGGGGGCGCGCATGTATGAAGGCATGTACAGCCTTATGCAGATGGCTAAGACCTGCGCCGCCTTATCTTACCACCGCAAGGAAAGGTTGCCGTATATATCCGTACTTACCAATCCTACTATGGCCGGGGTCATGGCCTCCTTTGCCGGGGTAGGGGATATAATCGTGGCTGAGCCTAATGCCCTGATCGGCTTTACCGGGCCGCGCGTGATTGAACAGACAATCAGGCAGAAGCTTCCGCCGGGTTTCCAGCGTTCGGAATTCCTGCTTGAGCACGGGCTTATTGACATGATCGTGCACCGCAAGAACATGAAAGATATTTTAAGCCAGCTGCTTGACTATTTGGTTTAATTTTGTATAATATAAATTCTATATTAAATTCCATTAAAGGAGTTACAATGATAATGTAGCGCACTAAAACCTGTGTTAGTATGGAATAAACTACTAACCAACAACAGGGGGGTGCGCTATGCAGTACTATGTGGGTGTGGATAACCACAAGAAGTTCAGTTA
>Ga0315282_10000310_pt1 | contig 97098 bp, 82 predicted proteins | sample YL17G07_20_MG_FD_203693 | JGI IMG/M metagenome (GOLD analysis project Ga0315282, IMG submission 203693) | Sediment microbial communities from Yellowstone Lake, YNP, Wyoming, USA - YL17G07_20 | ecosystem: Environmental > Aquatic > Freshwater > Lake > Sediment | place: USA: Wyoming | collected...
TCAAGACAGGGCGGCGGCTGCGGGGGGTCGGGCAGGCGGGGCGGGAAGGGGGGATGGGGCCGCGGGCGGGGAGTGGCGGGAGGCGGAGGCGGGCTGGCGCAGCGGCGGACGCGGCGCTGGCGCGGTACAATCCCGGCGTGGGCGGGAGTTGCTCGACGACTGGCAGGAGTCACGCGATGACCCTGGGCGGCGCATGCACGGGCAGCCAGACACGAGGAGCATTGCTCCGAGCAGTGGCCGGCCGCCAGCGCCAGCGAAGGTGCGCAATCGAACGCGCGGCATTGCTTTTGCTCGGCATACTCGTGCTTATGCCCGCCGCGACCGGTGGCTGGTCCTGCGCGAGGCAGAGGAACAGCGGGTACGAGGATTCGCGTGAAGCTGCCGGGCGCTCCGTCGAGGATGTCCCGTGCGTGGCGGCCACCGTTTGGGAGGGCAGCGGAGCCATCGAGAGCCTTGCGTTGACCGGATTCGGACCTGGCGTTCTCGCGTCGGTGACGGTCTCGCCATGGGCGACCGCCGAAGCCGAGAAGGAGGTCGGTTCCCGGGAATCCGCCGCATACACCTACTACGCCCCTACGATTACCGACGCGCTAACTGCCGTGCAACTGCTGAGCCGGGGGGCAACCTCTAACTCAGTCCAAAGGCTCCGGTCGTGGGACGCCACGGACTGGTACAGCGAGCTAGCGCTGTGTGTGGCGCGTCCTTCGTGGGATCGCGGAGAAACGACTTGTGCTGAACCTACTCCAGAATGGGTCAACGTAGTCGAGCCGGACAATCCTTGCCTGAAGGCTGTCCCAGGGGACGTCCCACTTCTGTTTGGCGCCGAGTGCTCGTCCACCGGGGAGTTCGCCCTCGCCTTCGAGCGCAAGGGGGTGCTCGGAGTCGTCTATGGATCACTCGAAGAGCACACCATGTGGAGGCAGCATATGCGGTTTCCCCTGATCCGGGGAGAAGCGCGCGATGCGAGGGTCCTGCGCGTCCCACCCCGCTACGTGTACGCGATCGTGCCGGGCGGGTTCCGCAATCCCGATGAGAAGATGGAGCGTAACACAGTAGACTCGCGCTCGGACGGAGTCCAGGCTTCGTGGCTGAACCGGCGGCGGCAGGACGGAGTAAAGGTCATGCTCACATCTGAGGGGCCTAGTTTCTACAACTGGCCGCGCGACCTTCTGGGCCTGGTGCGCGGTAGCAGGATCTACCTGATAAGGGATCTCAGCAGTCAAGTCGAGCACTCCCTTGTCCGGGAGGGTTACCGCGACGTTCAGAATCTACCCATCATGCAGGTGGCCCTGGACTACTGGGGAGGGCGCTACTATGGGGCCATCCTGAAAGGGCCGGGCGGCGCCTACGAGATCCTCGTGGTGTCATTCCGGGTCACGAAACGCGGCCGTCTGCTCGATTCAAGATTCGAATGCAGGTTTCCGGCAGACTCGTTCTTGTGCGGCGGAATCACGAGGATGGAAATTGTCGGGGGAAAGGAACTACTCTTCAGCGTGGCGAACAGTGTTCTGACGGTCCCCCTTCCTCTGCATGGCACGGAGCCAGGGCATTGAGTGGAACCCGGTGGAGGCCTTACCGCATACGACTACTGGCACGGACACCCGTAGTACCGATTCTCGGCTCGGTAGGGGCGACCGATAGGTCGCCCGCAAGCCGCCTGGAAGGCGGCGCTCCCAGGCGGGCCGCATATCTGCGGCCCCTCCGGGCGGACAGGGCCGTCCACCCTACTGGGATACGTGGGCGGGCGCGGGGGCCCGCCCCTACGCCCGGGCGACTGGTAGCGGCCCGCACCCCGCACGGACGGGGCGTCCGCGCTACCCCTTTTGTTCCATCCCCCCAGCACCTTGAACCCAGCACCTGTCCCCTGTTCCCTGTTCCCTCTTCCCTGTCCCCTGTAACCTGTCCCCTCGGCCCTTGTCCCCGCGGCCGAACCCCCACTCCACCTCCCCTCCTCCCCCTCGGTCCCTTCTCTCTCCCTCGCTAATCATGGTCGTCCAATTTACAATATTCCGATCTCTGGCGACTAATCCTCGGAGCGTCGTCTGAGGGAAACGCCAAGCCGTGGCGGGGCGCCTGCAAGTTGGGGAGGTTCAGCGCTCACGTTTCTGAGGGAGACGCCAGGCCGTGGCAGGGCGTCGGCAAGTTGGGGCGGTTCAGCGCTCACATTCCGGAGTCTCAAGAGCGGATGACGGCAGGAGACAGACTGCACCGACGCCTAGTAGATCACTGCGCGCGTCGCGGGCGCATGGTGATCCCCAGCCACAGCAGCGCGAAGGCGAGCAGGGGCAGCCCCAGCGGGTACACCCCGGCGCCGACCCACAGCGCGACGTGCTGCGGGATCATGTCCCCCACGCGGCGGTTGTTAGTGAGCACGTTGCTGGAGTATGAGTGCAGCACGAGGTCGATGTTCTCCTTAGGGGACAGGTGGCCGAGGAAGTAGCCCAGGGCGTACTTCGCGTCCAGGTACGCGACGCGCATGGCCGCGGTGCGCACGCCGGGGAGCTGGTGTTTCACCATCGGCAGGGCGAGTAAAGACAGCGCGATGATCGCGGCGGCGATCAGCAGAATCATCCGCCCGCGCCGGCTCAGCACGCCGATGAGAAACGGCACCACAAGCAACGCGATGAACACGGCGAGGAACGGCCACGGGCTGATGCCGCGGGTCTGGCGGTAGGCTCCGCGGCAGCAGTCCTCGCCCACGATGCGGATCAGGAAGAACGCGCCGGTGGGAACAGCGAGCAGCAGCACGCAGCGCCCGGGGACCCACTCCACCGCCTCCTGCAGCACCGCGCCGAGCGCCAGGGGCAAGAGCGTGCAGGCGGCGAGGATAAGAATAAGGAACATCGCCCGGAGACCCCAGGGCTCGGTGGACGAGGCCCAGTCCTCCCAGTCGCCGATGATGCGCCATTGCCGCACCCCCGGGTCTTCGCCGTAGGGCAGGCCGATGTACGTCAGCACGACCCAGAACAGCGGCAGCGTGAGCACGCCGGTCAGCAGCGGCAGGACGGATTGCTCGACTGCGCGGTGGAGGAAGAACTGCCCCGCGGGAAGGGGCAGGTGCGCCTCGACGTGCTGCTGCTCGCCCGGCCTGTGCGCAAGCCACACGTTGAGGATATGCAGCAGCGCGAATCCCACGTACCAGGCGGCGAACAGCACGGCGGTGCGCTGGACGATGTCCAGGCCACTGCGCAGGTCGAAAGGGCGGAGGAGCATGGCGAGGGTGATCACCAGTGGGCCGATGATCCCCACCGCCAGCCAGCCGCCCTGCCGCCTGACCTGCAGCGCGCTGTGCCGCCAGAGCAGCTCCCAGGCGTAAGTAGCGCGAGTCGCGCGGCCCACGGAGCCATTCTACAGCCCCGGTGTTATGCTGAGCGTCGAAATGCGTAGGCAGTGGAGCGGATGGCGCGCGCTTATGCTGTGGGCGGTGTTCATCGCGTTCCTGGCGTGCGCCGCGCATCTCCGCCGGCTGGGATGGCAGGACGAGCTGGCTCGCAGCATCGTCAGCGAGGCGCGGTCCGCGGCGGAGCACGGGGCGCAGGTGCAGGTCGGCGACGGCGGCGGGGAGGAAGGGCCAAGCGGCGCGTACGTCTGGCTGTGGCAGGGGCCGGCGATCTACCTGCTGGAGCGCGGACGGGACTACCCGGAGCTGGAACGCACGCTGCTGCTGCTCGAAGCGCGCCGCAGCTATGACGCCATTTACCTCTACCCCAACTGCTTCAACTGGGACCTGCGCCAGGCGCTGATCACGCGCTGCGCCGCGGCGTATCCGCAGGACCCCGCGGTGGCCTGGGCGGCGGGGCGGCTGCTGCTCACCTGCGGCGCCTTCGAGCAGGCGGCGTCGTGGCAGAAGCGCGCGCTGGACCTGGGCGTGGACGCCAAGTCCCTGGGCGTGAAGGAGGAGCACATCGTCGGCCGCTACGTGACCACGCTGGTGCTGCTCGACCGCGCGAAGGACGCCGAGGCGTTCCTGGCGCAGCGGGCCAAGGCAGAGCCCAACAGCGGCAATGCGCAGTACGCGTATCTCGACTTTCTGTGCAAGTCGGACCGCTACGATGAGGTGCTCAAGCTGGCGAAGGAGGCGGCGGCGCGGTTTCCGGGGGACGCGTGCTTCATGGACCTGCGCCGACGAGCGGCGAAGTGGAGCGGGCGCATCGACGAGTACCGCGAGCTTGTGCGCGCGACGCTGCCTCCCGGCGCGGGGCAGGCGGCGGTGTACAAGGCCGCTCCATGGCTCGCCGTGTACGACAAGTCGCCCATGGCCGACAAGCTGCTCTCCTGGCCAAGCCCCGAGGCGTTCCGGGCCTACGCCGACGTGTGCGCTCTGGATTGGCGGCCGGAGCTGATCGCGAGACTGGCGAAACAGCGTGACCTGGAATGGGATAGCGTCCAGTCGATGCGAAACTCCTCCAACAACTACGATGAGATTCAGAAGCACCAGTCATTGCTGGCTTCCGCCAAAGTGCAGATGACGCGTGCCTTCGTGCTTTCGAGCAAGGCGGTGGGTGCAGGGCCTGCAATCCGATCTGATCCGGACTCGCTTGCGCCCGAGTGGCGGGCGCCCTCCCGCGAGGAGTTGGCAAGAGGACCTGCACTCCGATCTGCCCCGGGCTTGCCTGCGCCGGAGTGGTATTGGGCACCTACCCTGGAGGAGTTGGCCAGCTGGAGGGCGGGCATCACTGCCGAGGCTTGGCGCCTCCTTGAGGCCACAGCGCATGGCAAGAAGGTGGACAAGCTGGACATCGCGCAGCTGGGCGCAACTGGCAGGCTTGTCAGCATCCTCGTAAGCAGGGGCTTCAGCGACGCGCTGAAGGCCGGCGGGCGCAAGCGGGCGGACGTGCTGGCCGAAGTGCGCAAGGCCGTCACCCCGGACCGCGACACTTACTACGACTACTCGAACGGCTCGCTGAGCTGGCCCGTCGAGATGCAATCGCCAAAGGAACCGAGCGCGAAGCAATGACCCCCCTGCGCATCCCGCTACTGCCAGCCGCGATGCTGGGCTTGAGCCTGCTTTGCATTGCCGCGCTCGCATCAGGCGCTGCCAAGGCGGCCAAGCCGAATACCGAGCCGCGGTCGGTCACCGGCCTCATACCGCGCGCGGACATCCCCGCCAACCCCACCGACCCGCACGCGCCACTCGTCGTGCTCGACCCCGGCCACGGCACGCGCGACTCATCTGGGCGCATCACCGGCCAGGGCTCGTCGGGGCGGTACAAGGGCCGCGAGATCCCCGAGCACGAGCTCACCCTGGACTACGCGATGTGGGTGATGGCCGACCTGCGGAGTCACGGCATCCGCTGCGAGTCCACGCGGACGTACAGCCACCCCTGGTTCAACGTGAGCTATCGCGGACATGACCAGGAGGCGAACAACAAGCTACGCGCGGAGTTCGCGGCTGAGCAGGGGGCGGCGCTCTTCGTGCGCATCCACTTCGACGGCAGCACCAACAAAGCCGACAGCGGCTACAAGGTGTTCTACGACGACCAGAGCAAGTTCGACACGCCAGGTAAGGGCGGGAAGGGCAAGCTGGCCACGCAGAGCCTGCGCGCGGCGAAGCTCATAGACGCTGCGCTGAGCCAGGCGAGCAAGCTCAGTGACCTGGGCGTCAAGCGCTTCGAGCGGCCGATCTACGGCTTCGTCTACGCCCAGCAGCCGGCGGTGCTGCTGGAGCTGGGCTACCTGAGCAACCCCCACGACTGCGCGTACCTGCTTGAACCTGAGACGGTCAAGGGCATCGCCGCCGCCGTCGCCCAGGGCGTCGCGGACTACCTCCACCCGTAGGGGCCGCACTTGTGCGGCCCGCTCCGTGCCGTTTACAGCGCCGGGCCGCATGAATGCGGCCCCTACTGCGTTCCGGCAAGCCGCCCATGCCGCGGCGGGGACAGTGCCCCGCCCCACGGAGAGGCGGACAGGGCCGTCCGCCCTACCCAGTCACGGCGGACGCGGCGGTCCGCCCTACCGGGTGGCGGGCGAGCTGTCGCTCGCCTCTACGTGAGGAGTCGAAGGACGCGCTCATGTATAATCCGCAACGGGGCTCCCTTGGAAGCTTGCACGCGGACTCTGGAAGCATCTACAGAACTTGACGTGCCGCCGCGAAGTTGGGCGGCGATCACGGACGCCGCAGCGCGCATCGCTGAGCACCTGTTCCCCGCCCAGACCGTCGCTCTGCGGCTGGTGGACGACGCGGAGATGCGCCGCCTGAACAAGGCCTTCCGCGGCGTGGACGTATCTACAGACGTGCTGGCTTTTCCACCGGCGGCGGGCGGGACGCGCGGCCACGCCGGAGACATCGCGCTCTGCTGGCCGGCGGCGGTGCGCCAGGCATGCGCCAACGGCAACAAGCCGGAGGCGGAGGCCACCGCCCTGGCCGCCCATGCCCTGTTGCATTTAGCTGGGCTGGACCATAGCGACGCCGCGTCACAGGACGAGATGGACCGGCGCACGCGGGAGCTCTGCCATCTGGCGCAGATCGAGGTAGTTCGCTTTGGGCACTGAGCTTCCGCAAGCCGGGCTTATCGCCGCCGCAGTCACGCCGCTGAGCACGGTGTTGTTCATGCTCGGCGCGATCGGCTGCCTGGCCGCCGCGATCATCGCCTACGCTTACGTCGCCGGGCGGCTGGGGCGGGAGCTGGACCGCAGCGCTGCGGCCAGGCTGCTCTGGGGGCTGGCCTGCACGCTGCTCATCTCCGCGCTGCTGCTGTTCTGGGCGTGGCAGGGGCTGTGGCGCATCGGGCGAGACGCCCGCGACCTGGCCCTGGCGCTCAGCGCCGCCCTGGCGATAGCGCCGGCGGTATTCGCCGCCGGAGCGGGCGCGATGGCGGGTGCGCTGTGGCCGATGCGCGGCGATGCCACCCGCGCGGTGCAGGCGGGGCAGCTGCTCGCCGAGCTGTTCGTGTGGTGGATGCCGCGCGGGAAACCTGGGCGTGCGAACGGCGGGAACGGCAAGGAGGAGCCGGAGTTCGAGATCACGATGGCCAGCGGCGAGGAGGTGGAGGCCGAGGAGCGCGAGTACATCGAGAACATCCTCGAACTCGGCGAGACCACCGCCCGCGAGGTGATGGTGCCGCGCACCGACGTGGTCGGGCTGGACAGTGAGTGGGAGCCGCAGCGCATCGTCGACGTGGTGGCCGGCTCGCGCTTCAGCCGCTTCCCGGTGTACGACGGCAGCCTGGACAACGTGGTGGGCGTGCTGCACCTGCGCGAGCTCTTGGAGTACCTCGCCCGCGGCGAAGGCGTGGCGGGGCTGCGCCTCCCGGAGATGCTCATGGAGCCGTACTACGTCCCCGGCAGCAAGAAGATCGACGACGTGCTGCGCGAACTGCAGCTGCAGAAGGGGCACATGGCGATCGTGCTCGACGAGTACGGCGGGACGGCGGGGATTCTGACGATCGAGGACCTGCTGGAGGAGATCGTCGGCGAGATCCAGGACGAGTTTGACGAGGAGAGCAAGCCGGTGCACCAGCGCGAGGACGGGTCGTGGGTCGTCGCCGCGCACCTGCCGCTGGACGACTTCAACGAGCTGCTCGACGCCTCACTTGAGACGGAGGACGTGGACACGCTGGGCGGGTTCATCGCCAACCGCCTGGGGCACATCCCCCACGTGCGCGAGGCGGTGGACGCCGGGGGGTTCCGCTTCACAGTGCTCAGCGTGGAGCGCAACCGCATCCGCCGCGTGCAGGTGGAGCGGCTGGCGCAGAGCAGCTAGCGGCTGGGACGTTCAAGTCGCTCACAGTTCCAGCATCTTGATCAGCGTCTCCACGTCCAGATGATGGTGGGCCGCGATCCTCCTAAGTATGCCTGCCAGCGTGCCTACCTTGAGGGCACGGTGTAACGGAATCGGCTCGGTATGCCGCCCATCTCGCTCCGTGCGGCACTTGAGGTGGTCCCCACTCTGGTGCAGAGGCTGGTATCCGAGACGTCTCAGCTTGTGCGCCAGCTCGATCCCCGACACGTCGCGGGGGAGCTTCATGCCGCGACGGGGCTTTCGGCAAACCGCCAGCAGATTTCCTGGGGCATCTCCTCGAGCTCATCGAAGAAGTAGCAGGCTACGGCGTCGCGGATCATGTAGTCCAGCTCGTCCAGTGTCTCGCCCTGGGTTGAGATGGACAAGCCCTCGGCCTCTGCCCAGTAGCCGCCTTCCTCGGCGCGATGCACGATGAATGTGACCTGCTTCATGGCTGCCGGGTCATTATACCTGCGCGGCTGCCGTTGCGAGCGGCGAGCCGCTGCGTTAGCCGGAGCCTATAATCGCGCCATGCCCATTGACCTGCGCAGCGACACCGTCACGCGCCCCTCGCCCGAGATGCGGGCGGTGATGGCCGCGGCGGAAGTCGGCGACGACGTGTTCCGCGACGACCCTACGGTGAACCGCCTCGAAGCGCGCGTGGCGGAGGTGCTGGGCAAGGAGGCGGCGCTCTACGTGCCCTCGGGCACGATGGGCAACCAGCTCTGCCTCAAGGCGCACAGCCGACCCGGCGACAGCGTCATCGCCCACGCCCAGGCGCACATCCTGTTCTACGAGACGGGCGCGCCCTGCGCCATCTCCGGCCTGCAGCCGCGGGTGATCGACTCGGAGGACGGTACGTTCACCGCCGAGCAGGCCGCGGCGCTCATCATGCCCGCCAACATCCACCACAGCCATAACCGCATCGTCGCGGTGGAGAACACGCACAACCGCTGCGGCGGCGCGGTGTGGCCCTACGAGCGGTTCACTTCCGTCTGCGGCTTCGCCCATGAGCAGGGCCTGATGCTGCACCTCGACGGCGCGCGGCTGTGGAACGCCTGCGCGGCGACCGCCACCGAGCCGGAGGCCTGGACCAGGCACGCCGACAGCGTGAACGTGTGCTTCAGCAAGGGGCTGGGCGCGCCCATCGGCAGCGCGCTGGCCGCTGGCCGCGAGTTCGTCGAGGACTGCCGCTTCTTCCGCAAGATGTTCGGCGGGCAGATGCGCCAGGCAGGGATCATCGCCGCCGCCGCGCTCTACGCGCTCGAGCACAACCGCGGGCGCCTCGTCGAGGACCACGCGAACGCCCGCCTGCTGGCGGAGATCGTGGGGGGGGCGCCGGGCCTGGCAGTGGTGCCCCCCGCGACGAACATCGTAATGATCGACGTGACCGCGCCCAACGTCACTGCGCCGCAGCTCGCAGAGGCGCTGGCGGGCGACGTGTCCTTCACCCCCATCGGAGTGCGCCGCCTGCGCGCGGTGACGCACCTGGACGTGAGCCGCGACGACTGCCGCCGCGCCGGGGAAGCCATCGCGCGGGCTATGAAAGCGCTAGTCGGCAGGGGCTAAGCTCCGCCGCGAAGTGCCTACGGCCTACTCGCCCTGCGGGGCTTGCGCGGGCTCCTTCGGAGCCCTGCTCAGCTCAAGCGCAGCCTTCGCTGCGGCGTGTGCGACCGATTCATCCGGCTCAGTCATCGCCCAGGTCAAGGCGAGCAGTACATCTCGACTCGCCGGTCTGCACATGCCGAGCAGCTCTGCTGCTTCGCTTCGGGTCCATGTATGCTCGGACTCGTCCCTCAGAATCCTGACCAAGTCGCTCTTGAAGTAGACCACGAGCTCCGGGTGCCTTTCCAAGGCCCAGCGCACGGACCCGCTGACGCCCCAATTCACGTCGCGCAGCCGCGCCTGCGCAACAGCGATCACACGTGTGTCGTCTCCAGCGAGGTTAATGAGTGAGCGAATTGCCGCAGCCCTTACCTCCGGTGAGTCGTCGTGAGCCAGCAGGAGCAAGTCATTAAGATGCTTCTTGCCCTCCTCGCCGGCCCTGCCCAGAACTTCCGCGCTGCATGCAAGTTGGGCAGGTGAGTCGCTATGCAGGAGCGGGATAACGACCGGTAGCGCCTTCGCGCCGTATGCTACCATCGCGCGAGAGGCATAGCGGCTCACCGTATCTTCGTAGTCGCCGAGCCAGTTGTGTTCCGGGCCGCTGGCATCAACCAGCAGACCGCTCAGAACCTGCGGCACCTTCTCTGGATCTGGAATCAAGCAGTCAGCTATCACGCACGCTTCCATTCGAACTTCGGGAAGAGGATCGCTGAATCCCTTGTACATTGCCGCCACCACTGTCTCCCGGTCGCCAACCCTGTACTCCCCAGGTTCAAGGCGGCTCATGAAGCACAAGCCTGCCACCGATCCGAGCGCCGCGAATCGGACTGTAGGATTCGGGTCATCAAGCCTAGAGGCCAGAACCCGCATTCCCTCGTCGCCGGTCGAACCGAGGAACCCCATGATGTCCATCAGCTCTTGCTCGTACACGTGGGTGGCAAGCTCAAGCAATGGGTTGACCGCCTGAGCCCCCATGGCCTTGAGCTTCTCCTGTGCCTGAGTCGCCTTCTTACCGTAGCCCCTTGACGAATGCCATAGCTCTTCCACAGTGGACTCTGCGGCCCGGGCGGGTGATAGCGCCCCGAGCATCACCAGCAGCGGCACCACCCACAACCCACGCAGCGCACTCATAGCTCAAAGTATACCGGCGATCCAGGCTAGCGGGGCCAGGCCGCTCTACGAACTTCTAGGCGTGCCCGCCGATCACCCGCCCAGTTCGGCGAGGCGCTGCTTGGCGGTCTGCATGTCGGTGAGTGCGCCCACCGCCGGGCCTTCGTCCACCACGACCTTCAGCGCCGCCCGCTCCTTCTCCGCGTCGCCTGCGTCGCGGTAGAGCTGCGCGAGCAGGGCATAGGTCTTCACGCGCGTGGGCGCATCGAGGCTGGCGTTGCTCAGCACCGCCTCAGCCAGGGGCAGCGCTGCCCCGGCGCCATTCGCGCGGTAGGTGAGCTCGGCGATCAGCAGGCGGTCCTTCGGCTCGTCGCGGTAGGCCAGGCCGCGGTTGGCGCAGTACAGCGCGCCGGCGAAGTCACCCTGCGCCTGCTTGCGCCGCGCCGGGGTGAGCCAGCCGAGCAGCCGCACGTAGCTCTCCCGCGAGGGAGTCATGACGAACTCGCGGAATGTGTCGTCCTCGGTGTCGCTCTTGTCCACCGCGCCGCGCTCGACGTACTTGTCCCACAGCGCGGGCAGCGCCGAGCTGGCGTCGCCGAACATGCCGCGCAGCTCCTCGTGCGAGACGGCCGGAGCGTTCAGCCCGGCCTCGTAGATGCGCTTGAGGATGCCGTCAAGGCCGTAGGGAAGGCGGTGGTCGCAGGTCAGCAGGAACGCGGCGCTGTTGTGGTAGATCGCCGCGCGGTCGTCCAGCTCATCGCGGCGCTCGATGCTGAGCGGCAGGACGCTGGCCAGGGCGAAGTTGATCAGGTAGCGGCGGTAGCTCACCGGGTCCGGCTGGCCGTGGCGCGTCTTGTAGTCCTCGATGAGCTTCGCAGAGGCGTAGTTGGCCATGCCCTCGGTGAACCAGCGCGGGCCGGAGAAGCCCTGGCCCCACCAGATGTGCGCCACCTCGTGGGCCACGAGCGGCAGCCCCATCGCGCCCGAGCCGTAGCTGCCCCCGCCGCCGAGGATGAACACCAGCCCGGCGTCCTCGAAGGCCTGCACGCCTGACTCCTCGGGGAGCAGGAAGATGTCCTGGCTGGGCTGCGCTCCGGCCATCGCGGGGTTGGCGGGGCCCCATAGTCCGCTGTAGTAGCTGAGCATGTCGCCCACGCTGGTCACGGAGTCCATCTGCGGCACGCTGCCGGCGAGGTCCGGCGGGGCGTAGACGCGCAGGCCGCCCCAGGCGGTGGTTACGTCCACCGGGTTGAAGGGCGTGGCGATGAGCATGCAGCTCCGCGTGCTGGCCTTCCAGCTTGCTGTCCGGTACACCCCTCTGTCTACGCGGACCACCGCATCACCGCTCGCCAGGTAGTGCGGCTCGCCGGGCAGGGCGTGCAGTGTGATAGTGATGTCCACCGGATGGTCCTCGCCGGGATAGAGCGCGCCGGTGCCGAAGCGGTACGCGCCGCCGTAGCCGATAGCGTCAAAGCTGTCCGGGCACTCGCCCCCAGCTACGAACGCCAGTGTGTAGTCCTGGCCAGGCTTGAAGTCGCCCTTGACGGTGAGCACCCATGGCGACAGCCCCGGCCCTCCCCTCTCCACGGTGACCGATGAGCCGGAGGTGCTTACTGAGGCCACAGTGAGCCATGGGAAGCTGAGAAACCTGATCTCCTTGCGCGGCTCGGTCACACTGACAGCAGCATCAGTCAGCACGGAAACCCGCCCCAGTCGGCGGGCCGCCGCCTCCCCCGACGGCTGGATGAACCTGTAGTAGTAGTCGACGCTACGGAAGCGCACCGCGGGGTCGGGCTGGCCCTGCTCCGGCGCCCACGGCGTCTGGTACATCGTCAGGCCGCGGGCGTAGTCGTCGATCGTCACCTCGCTGCCGTCGGCGCTCCTGCGGACGTCGTAGCGGCGGCCGTCAGGGTCATCCTTGGTCGGCACGGTCCACAGCGCCGCGAACATCTCCTTGCCCACCGGGTCGCGCAGGCGCAGCGCGGCGCCGGGCGCACCCGGATGGCCGCCCCCGGGGCCACCCGGCTCCTCAGTCCACGTGTCGCCGTAGGCCTGTAGGTAGAGGTCGGTGAAGTGCTGCTGCTCATCAGCTGAGAGCTGGTCCCACGGGCGGATGGCGAGTGGGACACCGGACGCCGCGAGACTGGCGCCGCTGCGCGGGGCGCCGCAGAGGTATGCGGCCTGGAGAGTAAGGTGCAGTGCTGATTCGCTGGGCTGGATCTCATGGAAGAGGTTGAGCACCCCTCCGCCCTGGGGCAGCTTGTCGAGCGTGAACTCCATGCCGCCGATGGCGATGCCCGCCGTCCGCGCCTCCCCCCGGTCGAACAGCGCCACCACGCCGGAGCTCAGCGTGGCCTCGCCGTAGGAGAAGTCCAGCGTCAGGTCGCGGGCGGTGACGTACGTGGCGGCGTGCAGGTCGGCCAGGGGGTCCGGCTTGGCGCTGCCACTGGCTGCGAGCAGCACAGCTATGGCGGGCAGGACGAGCAACAGGCGCATCGGTGTCTCCGAAAGGTATGGAAGTGAGCGGCAGTATACATACCGCGGGGTTACGCTAAACTCTCCGCCCATGCCGATTTGGAGGAAGCCATGGCGTTCGCATTCAAGTGCTTGCGTTGCCTTATGGCGGCGCTCGGAGCGTGTGTGATGACCCTCAGGCCGGGCCTGGCCCAGGAAGTCCACGAATACGTGCTCAGCAACGGGCTGAAGGTGATCCTCAGGGAGAACCATAACGCGCCGGTGATCGAGCTCAACGTCGTCTACCGCGTGGGCAGTAAGTACGAGACGGCGGGGATCACCGGCATCTCGCACCTGCTCGAACACATGATGTTCAAGACGACCAAGAACCTCCCGCTGGGCGAGTTCGACAAGCAGCTCAAGGCGGTCGGCGCGGACAACAACGCCTATACCTGGCTCGACCAGACGGTCTATTACGAGTCCATCGCCGCGGACAAGATCGACGTGGCGCTGGGCCTTGAAGCGGAGCGGATGCGCAACCTGAGCGTCCTCCCCGAGGATCACCAGTTCGAGATGACGGTCGTGCGCAACGAGCTCGAGCAGCGGGACGACTCGCCGTCGTCGCTGCTCTACGAGCAGTTGCAGTCCGTGGCGTTCCTGGCGCACCCGTACAAGATCCCCACCATCGGCTGGAAGGACGACGTGGAGAGCATCCGCACGGAGGAGATCAAGGCCTACTACGACCGCTTCTACCAGCCGGACAACGCCTTCATCTGCGCCGTCGGGGACTTTGAGCCGGATGCGCTGCTGGAGAAGATAAAGAGCCACTTCGAGCAGGTTCCCTCGGGTCACGTCAAGCTGCCGCGCATCGGCAAGGAGCCGCCCCAGCTTGGCGAGCGGCGCTTCGAGATCCGCCGTGCGGGACAGGTGGACTACCTGCTCAGTGCCTGGCACATCCCTGCGACCACCGACCCCGACAGCTACAGCCTCGTCGTGCTCGGCAACATCCTCGGCCAGGGGCGGACCAGCCGCCTCTACAAGGCGCTGGTCGATGGCGGGATGTGCGCGTCGGCGGGAGCCTGGGCCAGCAACTTCGGCTATGCCGACCCGTTCCTGTTCTTTACCTCGGCGGTGATGAACCCCGGCGTCGACCCCTCCAAGGTGGAGCCGGTGATATACAAGGAGATCGACGGCATCGTCCAAGCCGGCGTCACTGACCAAGAGCTGGCGCGGGCGAAGAAGCAGGCGCGGGTGAGCTTCATCTACGACAAGGACAGCCTGGACCGCCAGGCGGGGTCGCTCATCGACTTCGAGCTCGCCGGCGATTGGCACAACCTCGACAAGTACCTGCCGGGCATCGAGGCGGTCACCGGCGCCGACGTGCAGCGCGTGGCGGCGAAGTACCTCACGAAGGATAACCGTACCGTGGGCACATACCTGGCCATCCGCCCCGCTGGTGGCGAGACGGGCGCGCCGGCGGAGCAGCCGGGCCCCGCAGGACCCCCGCATTACCGCAGCCTGGACTCTGCTGCAGGGCGCGACCGGGGGCTCGCTAGCCCATTGCCAGCCAGCCTTCCCAAGCTTCCAGCTGCTACGCCGCAGGCTCCGACTCCCGGCGCGTCTGCCCCGGAGTCGCCAGGCGAGCCGTATGCGGCGGTGACGACCCTTCCCAACGGGCTGACGGTGGTTGTTCGCGAGAATCACAGCAACACCACGGTGAGCGTCAACGGCCTGATCCGGGCGGGGCGCATCGACGATCCACCGGACAAGCCGGGAGTGGGCAGCTTCGCGGTGCAAATGCTGAGCAGCGGCACCACGAAGCACAGCAAGCAGGAGCTGGCGGAGATCATGGAGGGCGCGGGGCTGGAGCTCGGGTTCATGCCGGGGCGCGAGTCCTTCAGCTTCGGCGGGCGCAGCCTCAGCGAGGATTTCCCGCTGCTGCTGGACATGCTCGCCGAGCAGCTGCTTGAGCCCGCGTTCCCCGAAACGGAGGTCGAGCTCACGCGCCAGCAGATCCAATCCGGCCTGCTGGCGAGCACCGACGATACCTTCGACGTGGGCATGACCACGGCGCGCGACGCGCTGTACGGAGGCGAGAACCCGTTTGCCGGGCGCGTGGAGGGCACGAAGGAAAGCGTGGCGGCAATCACGCGCGACGATCTTGCGCTGTGGCAGCAGAAGAACGTGGTCCCCGAAGGGGCGATTCTGACCATCGTCGGCGACGTCAATGCCGCAGCGGCGCTGGCGGAAGTGGTGAAGCGGCTCGGAGGGTGGCAGGGAAATCGCCCGGACAGGGCGAAGCTGCTCGATCTGGGCGGCGCCTTCCGCAACGCTGGCGGCCAGCAGCAGAAGGTCGAGCTGCCGGACAAGAGCAACGTCTCGCTGCAGTGGATGGGGCCGGGGCCGAGCAAGCTTGGGCCAGACTGGGCGCGCCGGACGGTGGCCAACTTCATCCTCGGCGGCGACTTCCTCAGCCGGCTGAACGAGCGGCTCAGGATCAAGGACGGTCTGACCTACTGGTCGTTCTCCTGGTTCAACAACAGCCGCGCGGCGGGGCCGTTCTGCGTCAGCGCGCAAGTCAACCCGCAGAACGTGGATCCCGCGATCGCCGCCGCCAACGAGGAGCTGGCGCGGTTCAGCGCCGACGGGCCCACCGAGGAGGAACTCGCCCTGGCCAAGGACTATCTCACCGGCAACTTCCCGGTGCGCCTGGAGACGAACGCCGACATCGCCGGCGTGCTCACCGACGCGGTGTACCTCGACCGCGGCGTGGACTACGTGCGCCGCTACCGCACTGAGATCGAGGCGGTGACGCGCCAGCAGGTGGCGGAGGTGGCAAAGCAGTTCATGGCGCCCGCCAAGATGCTGCTGGTGATCAGCGGCACGGTGAAGTAGAAGCTGGCGATGTTCGGGGCGGGGGAATCGGGTATGATAATGTGTAGTCGTCGGCACGCACCTGCGGCACGGGGTTGCTCGCTTGCCCTAGGTGCGGCTGAGACTATATAATCTTGCTTTGGCGATCGCGCACACACCGGTGGTTAAGGAGGCGGTTTGAGATGACCGCACTAAAGCACTCGTGTCTAGTCGGCGGCGTTCTCGCTGCGCTTTGCCTCGCCGTTCTTACGTCTTGCAACGGCAGTGGCGGGACAGCCGTGTTGCCCGACCTCAACGCCCCACATCCCCAGATCACCTTCCTCGACCGTTCTTCGGCCAGCGTCGGCGATCACGTGGTGATTAACGGCCTGCGCTTTGGAACCAGTCAAAGCGGCGGCCGGGTGACACTCACCAACGTCGATTTCACCGTCCTGAGCTGGAGCGACACGCGGATCGAGGCCATCGTGACTGCGGGGATGACTTCTGGAATCGTGGTTGTCAGCGTCAACGGCCTGTCCAGCCAGAACGGCAGCGAGGCCCAGCTGTTCATTCCCACCGCGCCGACCGAGCCACCGATCCTCAACGCCCTCTCACCTGACATCGCCGAGGTGGGCAAGGATCAGGTCACTCTCACTGGGATGAACTTCGGCACCTCGACGGGCGCCAGCGGGGTGTTCTTCGCTGCTCGTGCCTCAGACGGAACGGAAATCGAGGTTCAGGCGAACGTTGTCACAGTGAACATCGCCGGCACGGATGTGCCGCAGTGGACAAACGCGACGATCAGGGTCTGGGTGCCTGCCACAGCCATCTCCGGGGGGGTGTTCGTCCGCGTGAACGGCGTGCAGTCGAACAGTAAAGGGTTCACCGCCCGTCATATTCAGCCAACACTACCGCCGGATATAACTGGGTTCACCCCGGCTAACGGCCCGGTGGGCACGGTGGTGACCATCGCGGGTGAGAACTTCGGGTTTCAGCAGAGCGGCAGCGTGGTGTCCATCGGCGATTTGGCCATGGGCGGTTTGTCCATGAACGCCCCTTACTGGTCTGACACCGAGATCCGCGCGATCATCCCCACCGGCGCCGTCACCGCGGAGATCCACGTCGTGGTGGCCGCGCAAGGCGCGAAATCGCAAGCGGCCTTCGTCGTCGCCAATCCGCCGAGGATCACCGGTGTTTCGCCGTCGAAGCTCAAGGTCGGCTTCCCCGTGACAATCTATGGGCTGTACTTCGGTTACAGCCAAGGCACGGGCACGCTGCACATCGGCGGGACGAATGTTCCCGTAGCCACCTGGAACGACAACACGATCACCGTGACCACCCTGCCGAGCATCGCCGCCAAGCCGGGGGATCCCCTGCCGGTGGTGGTGACCCAGGGTCCGCTGAGCAGCGATCCGTTCAACGTCACGCTCACCTCCGACCTCTCGGGGACGCTAACGGTAGACCCAGCGGCCGGCGAGGCAACGAAAACGAATTTCAGCTTCTTCGCCACTGCCGAGGGCGGCTCAGGGCAGTACACCTTCACGCTGTACCCCGACACCGCCAACCCCGGCACTACGGCGGGTGGAACGTCCACGCTGCCAATCCCGTACACGTACCAGACCCCCGGCACCTACCAGACTCAGATAAAGATCGAGGACGTGAACACGCATGACGCAACCTATGTGGACGGGCCGCAGGTGCTCGTCGTAGGCGTCGGGGAGCCGGTGATCACCTCCGTGGACCTGCTGAGCTACAACTACTTGGGCGCCGGGAACCTGCCGATCGACGCCCCGCGCAACAACCAGTGCTACTACCGCAAGCCAATCACCGACGAGATCAGCTACTACGACTTCTCCTTCTACGCCGGCCAGCTCTATTACACGTCGCCGTTCACGAACCTCGTGGCTCCAGGCGGGCTGGAGCTCGTGCCCTACGTCCGCGACTTCAGCCTGTACAAGTATGTGCCGCCGACCTATGACGCCCAAGACCCGCCAAATCTCCTCGATCCGGGCCACTCCGGGAGGCCCTACGGCTTCCGCTACACCCCGATCGTCCCGAACGACACAGGCTCGACGGTCATCGTCCGCGGGCTGAACTTCGGCACCAACCCCGATGAGGTCTGGCTCAACTACGACGACCCCACCGACACCAACCACGTCCAGATCACGACCGGCGTCACCTGGGCCGACAAAGCTGTGATCTTCGACCTGCCAGCGAGCGTGAACAAGGACTTCTCAGGCACGGTGGCGCTGGTCATCGGCGGCACCGCGGTCAAGTCACCGCAGCCACTGCTTTGCTCCGCGCTGATCACGGCGATCAACGGCAAGGCGGTGCCCGATCCCGTCTCGCTGACCACCGGGACGATCGCCGTCGGCGGCTTCGACTTCCGCGTGCCGACGGTGTCCGGCATCAGCGGGGACCGGGCGTACATGATCTGGACGGTGCAGGCTACCTTCACTGATCCGTGGCCCCCCAACAACGTGGTGACACGCGCCTCCTTGCTCCTCACGCCGATTCCCGTGACGCTCAGCGGCAATGGCTTCAGCTTCACGATGACCGACCTCGGGATCCCGCAGGGTGGCAACTACTTTGCCCAGGTTGAGGTGTTCAACGTCGCCAACACGGAGACGGACGTCGTGGTGGGCCAGTTAGCTGCTGGAGACTACACGCTCTCCCTGTGGACAGGCGCACTCGGCGAGGGTACCTTCGGCGCGATCGCCAAGTCCGGCTTGTTCAGCGAATCGAAGACGATCCCCGTTACGCCCTAGACGCGGCATTCCAGGTACAAACCAGAGATGGTCTGCGGGCACCTGCGAGGGTGCCCGTCTCATTTCACGTCGGTGTTACAATCCGCACGATGAACGCGCCGCCGGAAGCAAACCTGCACTTCAAGCGGCTTCTCGCCGGGGCCCCCCAGGACGTCGCCGCGCAGTTCGGCGAAGCGCTGGTCGCGGTGGACGCCCAGCGGCGCGGCGCGGCCGTGGATGCTCCGGCGCTGCTGCGCCGGGCCTGGTTCGCCCTGGCGCGACACCTAATCACCTCGGCTGTCAATGAACTCAACCCCGAGCAGGCCTCGTTCCTGCTCAGCGGGGCAGTCGCCGACTCCGTCTGGGTGAAGACGGCCCAGGGGGGGCGAATCGAGGTGCAACTCCTTGAGCCATCCGTCTACGCCGGCGTACTAGCGGCGGCGGACGCGGCGGCACTGCAGAGCGTGCCTGCGTACATCATGGCGCCGCACCGCCGCATCGCCGCCGTCGCCAAGCGCAAGCTTCTGCCGCTGGGAAGCGCCCACCCGCGCAAGCCGAAGGAACTGCCCTCCGGCGCGGAGCCCGGTGTGGACTTCGCCGCGATGAAGGCGGAGTACGAGGTGGAGCGAAACGCGCTCGCCTCAGCCGAGCGCAGGTTGCGGGCGGCAAGGCACTCTCTTACCGAGCTGCTCAGGGCGGAAGGGCTTGCTCCCATTTTCGAGAAGCTGCATGGCCTGGGACGGCTTGCTGCAGGCATGTGCGAGCAGGCAGCGGACCCGCAGTCCCTCGCCGCCTTCGCCGTGCCCGCTGCGGGCGCCGATCACCCGGTGGCCGGCATGCTATCGTCGCTGAAGCAAGATCTGGACCCTGCGTTTGACGAGGCCCTGGCCGCACAGCAAGACCTCGTCAAGCACGCCCGGCGCCTGAGGGCGATGGGAGTATCCCTCGCTCAGGAATCCACTGCTGCCGGGACCCTAGAAGCAATGGTGGCGGTCACCCCCGAGGAAGCGCTGCTGGTGGCCCGCGACGTGGAGGCCGCGAACACGATGCTGGTGCAGCTGATGCAGAACAACCCACAGCGCACGGCGTGGTCGGCGAGCCGCGTACTGCTCAGGGAGCATACACCGGACAGCACCGAGCCGTTGCAGGACTGCTATGCCACACCCTCCAACCTCGCGGCGGCGATCCGCAAGGTGGACGCGCTGCACCCCAACTGCTTTCCACACGACGCGGTGGGCGCGCCGGTGCTGCCGCCGATCGTCATTGAGCCGGGCGTCGGCGGGGTGCGCTGGCTGGACGACCGCTACATCCTGTGCTTCGTCTGCACCGAGCCGGCGCGCCAAGGAAAGGATCTGCCTCTGACCCCCGTGGAAATCGCGGTGCTGCAGGTATACGGGCACTACCTAGCACGCGGCGACATATTCAACTACCGCGGCGAGCGCGTGAGCGGCAACTTCATGGGCGAGTACGCCGGCGAGATCGAGACGAAGGCGGCGGTGAAGTTCACCGGCGAGAAGAAGAAGATGACCTACGTCTCGGCGGCCACGGAGAAGGACGCCGCCAGCCGCGAGGACGCCGTGCGCGACTACGTGGACTTCCTCTTCTACGTGTTCAACGGCTTGCCCATCCCCAAGCGCATCAGCCCGCGCAAGATCTCCGTCTTTCTGAAATACTGCATCCTCACCAGCCGCGAACGCACGGCCATGCTCGTGCTGCGCCACGTCGCACCCCTGGACCACCTGCTGGCGCGCGAGATCCTGAACAAGCTCGCCGACAAGACGCCGGCGATCGTGGTGCGGTTCTTTGAAAACGCCCTGGCCGCCGACCCGCAGATCGCCAGCCGCTACCGCCGCGATCTGCACCGCGCTCTGGAAGAAGTGATGGGCCGCGAGTTCCTGAAAGATGCGATCGCGGCTGGCGCAGCCGCGCCAAAGGCGATGGAGGCGGCCACTGCCAAGAAGGCGGAGAAGAAGGAGGAGCCACCGCCGCCCCCGCCGCCGAGCCACGACTACTTCGACGTCTGACGCGATGCCCTGTGGATGGGCTCAGTCAGCCAGGGGGACTATAATGAGCCCGTGCCGCTGCTCGCGCTGATCTTCTACTACGCCATTCAGGCCTACATCCTGCTGATCTTCGTCTGGGTGCTCGGCAGTTGGTTCCCGCAGTGGCGCTATGACAAGTGGTACCAGCTCGTCGAGAGCCTGGTGAGCCCCTACATGAATCTCTTCCGGGCCTTGCCCCTGAGCTTCGGCGCGCTCGACTTAACTCCGATGCTCGCCATCGTCGTTCTCATTCTGTTTGAGCGGCTGGTCATGGCCGCCGCCGCGGGAGGGCTGCACTGATGACGCTCACACCGCTTGACGCCGACAACGTGCGCTTCCGCGGAGCGCTCTCAGGCTACAACCGCGGTGAGGTGGACCAGTTCCGCGCCCGCGTTGTCGGCGCCCTGGAGGATTACCTCGCGCTGATCGAGTCGTTCAAGGCGCGTATCACCGCCCTGGAAGGCGAGCTTGCACGCTACCGCGGGAGTGAGGAGCTGCTGAAGAACTCCGTCGTGCTCGCCCAGCGCACGGCGGATGAGCTGATCGGCGCCGCCCACCAGCGCTCCGACGCCATCGTGCGCACCGCCGAGCTGGACGCCGAGGCGGTGCGGCGCAGCATGGCCAAACTGCACGCCGAGCGCGAGGAGTTTGAGTACTCCTTCCACGGGCTGCTGACGGGATTCCTCAGGCGCCTGGAGCAGGGCAACCCGGCGCTGAATCCACCCGCCACGGCTGCTGCGCCGCCCCTCGCCGAGTTGCTGCCCGCCAAGCTGGCGCAGCCGGCCGGCCAGCTTCCTGCCGCCACCCTGCGGGAGCACGATGCGGACGCGGAGTTCGCGCGCACGCTTGATGCCGCTCCCCTCCAGCCGCCGGCGGAGAGTCGCGACCAAACCGCCTAGCTGCCCAAGGCAAACTTCAGCGTTCCGTTACCGTAGTCGTGGTAGGCGATCCCCGCCTGTGGGGTGGCCGGGTTGCCAACGGGGGCGAGCGAGCACCACTGGCCCACGTCCGGCCCACCGTCCACCTCCTCGATCGCCCAGTCGCCGGGGTAATCCGGGTACGGCTTGTCCGCCTTGGCCAGGGAGAGCGAATTCGTGATCAGGTCGAGGTACGCGACGAACATCGGGCCTCCGACCGAGTTGAGGGAGAGATCCGCTCCGGGCTCGCCGTTCGTCACGACCTTGGTGATCGTCCAGTCACTGCTCGTCGTGGGGTCGAGGGATCCACGGGCGTACATCAAGTGCCACAGGCCATGATCGCAGTAGCTCACCACCGGCAGCAGCCCTTCGAAGGAGTAGAGCGATGGGCTATAGCCAGTGTCGCCCGGACTGCCGAAGTCCACGACCATACTCACCCAGTCCGTGCCGTTCGACGGCTCGGCTGTCGTGGCTCGCGCGTAGTGCAGGAAGCCGTTGGCCACGTCGCGGTAGGCCACGCCGGGCAGGCCGTGCACGCTGCGCAGGCACGGCTCGCAGTTAGCGCCTGGCACGTCCAGAGTGTGCGCTTCCCAGTCGGCGCCGGTCGCCGGCTGGGCCACCGTGGCGCGAACGTACACCAGGGCGCCGGTGTTCTCGTCGCCGTAGACGAAGGCAGGCTTCCCGCCGATCAGCCAAATCGAGGTGCGGGTGCCAAGCTGGGCGTTTCCCCGAGCAGTGTGGATGTCCCATCCGGGCGGATCGGGGGCGTCGCTCCAGGCGAACCTGATGGTCTGGTCGGTCTGGTCCTCGTAGACTATCGCCGGACCGCCGTTGAGCGCCACCAGCGAGCATTGCCCCCCCACGTCGTCCTGCGAGTCCACGATGTGGACATGCCAGGTGGCGGGCGCGACCAGCGTTGCGTACTTGAGGTTCTTGTCCGTCGCGTCGTAGTAGGCGATGCAGGGTTGGTTGCCAATGTTGGCCAGCGAGGCGTAGTCGCCCACGTCGTTAGTGCCGCCGCCGGTGTCCACCGTCTGTACGAGGAAGCTGAGCGGAGGCGGGACTTGCATGAAGATCATCCCGTTAGCCGTGGCATGGTTCCAGGACGCCCAGACGGTCAGATTGCCCCAGTACGCCCCATTGAGGATCAGGAAGCCGTCGTGGTTGGTCAGTGTGCCGGCAGACATCGGCGAGACGTAGTACTCCGTGGCGGGGTCCGTCGTCCTGTCCCCCAGCGCGGGGCTGCCCACGTAGAACTCGTAGGTCTCTGTCGGATCGAGCACATACGGGTTGCCCGCCGTCCCGTTGCCTACTGCCGGTGGGTTGTTCAGCAACAGAGTAGGCACCATGGTTGGGTTGCAGTTCACCATGTCGGTGGGCGTGCCCACATGACCGTTGGCGTCGACCGGGCGCGCCCAGTAGAACTCGTTGGCCTGCGGGTTAGGGATGTTGTAGACGAAGTACAACCGCTCCTGCCCGACGGTGCCCTGCGCGGCGCTCCATGGCAGTGTGTCGAAGGGGGAGATCTTCTGCGCCTCATCGTTGGCCGCGGGGTAGTCCGTGGGGTCCATCGAGCCGTACACCGCGTAGGCCGTACCTTGCCCGACATTGCGCCCGTAGTTGGCGCCGATCGGCGTGATGTCGCTCAGGTTGATCTCGCCATTGCCATCCCCATCTACTACCCCTACAGCGGCGACATAGCTGAACGGCCCCCGCTCGCCGAAATGCACGGCAATGGGAGTCAAGTCAGCCAGGTTCACCTCGCTGTTCTGGTCGTAGTCGCCCTGGTTGGCATAGGACCAGAGGAAGTCATGCCCTACGGGGTCGTAGTCACACCGCCCCCGCGAGGCATTGGAAGTCGGCGCCATGTTCGTCGTCGGCCCGTCGCTCGCCAGGCGGGATGGCCCGCCGCCGCGCCCGAAGCGGATCACCGCCAGCGTGCCGCTACCGCTGAACCCCGCCTTGTCCTGGGGCCGGATGAGCACTTCGCCGAAGTGCACCACCCCCGGTACCTTGATCACCGACAGGCTCAGCAGATCGCTTGCCGCGCCCAGCGCGTCGCCCGGCGCGGCTTCCACCGGGCTCAGCGCGGAGGCGTCGTAGCGCACATCGCAGTACAGCGCCTTCAGATTGCGCGCGCCGTCGACATGCACCTCCGCCACGACCTCGCCGCCGTGCTCCTCAGTCTTAAGGGTGAACTCGCCCCGGCGCTCGCCGCCGAGGAACGACTCCTGCAGGACGTTCAGCGTGAGCGACTGGCGCGCCGCAGCCTGATCTAACACGCCGGCGCTACCACCGCCGCCCCGCCCGCATCCGCACAACGCCATGCAGCAACCGAAGGCCGCCGCTGCCGCTACCCATTGCATCCGCATACCCTGACCTCCTGTGCCCGCAACCGGGCCACCCAACCTGCGCAGGCACTCATCAAGACTCTCACCGCAGCACCCGCGCAGCAGGCTGGGCAGTATTCTCGCACCTTCCCGGGCGGCACCGCGCCACGCACGTATAATCGCGCTGTGGACTTCCGCGTCAAGTACCGCCGGCACAGGCCGGACAAGCACGAGGCCCAGCGCCAGCAGGAGCGTGAGAAGGACGCGCTTTCGCGCATGCGCGGGCTGGCCATCGGCATGTCCATCCCCGCCGCGCTCCTTGCCGGGCCGCTCGCCGGCTGGCTGGCCGGGGCGGCGCTCGACCGCGCCCTGGGGACGGCCTACTGGACGCTGATTCTCATCATCCTCGGCACCGCCGCCGCGCTGAAGCTGGTGATTGACATGCTCGCCAAGCTGAGCAAGGGGTCCTAGGGTTGCGGGGAGCATTCGCCACGCTTGTCGTCCGCGACTTCATACTCATCGCTGCAGGCGGCGGAGTGGCCTTGAGCCTCTATCCGGGCTTGGGCTTCTCTTTCTCCTTCGCCGCAGGGTGCCTGTGGCTCGCTTTGAACTTCAGTGCGCTGGCCTGGGTGATCGGGGCCCTAACCAGTGGCGAGCGGGCGTCCCGGCTGTTCGTCTTCGCCGTCGTCTGTGCTAAGATTCCCGCGTCCTATCTAATCCTGTTCTGGATGTACCGCGCGGACTATCTGGAGCCGGTGGGGCTGACCGTGGGGCTGTCCACCCTCCCGGTGGTCATTTTTGTAAGGGGGCTCTGGGCCGCGAGGATGGGAGAGCGCACTGGCGCAGGACCAGCATAGATGCTGTTGTGGCTGGCAGAGCATGCAGCGGAGGCCGCCGCTGGCGCGGGGCAGGCCGCGCACGCCGAGCAGCGCATCCCCGAGCTGCCCAGCCTCTTCGGCCTGGCGCACCACGTGCTCGGGCAGTACTTCCCGGCGCAGATGGACACGCTGGACAACTTCATCTCCGGGCTGGGCTTCCGCGACCCGCTGGGCACCGGGTTCTCGGCGCTGGAAACCGTGATCTACGCGCTGATCGTGATCATCCTGCTCAGCGCGTTCTTCATCAGCGGCTACCGGCGGCTCAAGCGGGGGCCCGCGGAGGGCCCTCTGTCCCGCCGGGCGTTGTTCAGCGAGATCGTCGTGGTGTTCTTCGACGACTTCTTCGGCCAAATCCTGGGACGCAAGGAGGTGCGCAAGCACCTGCCCCTCGTCGGCACGCTGTTCATCTACATCCTCTGCTGCAACACCTTCGGGTTAGTCTTCCTCGGCAAGGCGCCGACGGCCAACTTGAGCTTCAACTTCGGCATGGCGCTGCTGGTGTTCTGCTACGTGCACGTCAACGGCCTGAGCCGCAGCCCGCTGGGGTATCTCAAGCACTACCCCGGCACGCTGCCCACCGTGAAGGAGCTGGGCCTGGGGCTCCTCGGCTATCCGCTGATCGGCTTCATGGCCGTGCTCTTCATCATCATCCACATCCTCGAAGCGCTGATCCAGCCGCTTTCCTTGAGCCTGCGGCTGTTCGGCAACGTGCTGGGGAAGGACGCGCTGCTGGGCGTCTTCGGGAGCCTGATGCTCATCGGCTATGCCGGGATCGGCGTTTGCTTCCCGTGGCATACGCCGTTTCTCTTTCTGGGGCTGCTGCTCGGCACGATTCAGGCGCTGATCTTCAGCCTGCTGACCGCGGTGTACATTACGCTCTGGCTGCCCCACGAGGGGCACAAAGCGGGGGAGCTGTCGGGGGAAAGTGCATGAGAACGGCATCTAGGAGAGGCTTATGGATTTCCACGCAACCTTAGGATTGGCGATTCCGCTCGGCCTGGGCATTGCCGCGGCCGGCTGCGGCATGGGCATCGGCACCGCGGTGAACGGCGCGATGGAGGCGATGGGCCGCCAGCCGGAAGCGCTGGGCCGGATCCAGACGGCGATGCTCATCGGCGCGGCCTTCATCGAGGCGCTGACGATCTACGCGCTGGTGATGGGCTTCGTGCTGATGGGCAAGATCTCCTGATGGGCATGGTTAGGGAGTAACGCCAGGTGGAAGCCTTTGCACAGCTGATCAACCTGCCGGTCCTGCTGTCCAGCCTGATCGGGTTCCTCGTGCTGTACTTCGTGCTGCGCAGATTCCTCTGGAAGCCCGTGCTGCAGGTGATCGACGAGCGGCGGGAGAGCATCGAGGCGGCGTTCCAGGAAGTGGACGACGCGCGCTTGGAGATCGAGCAGCTGAAGCAGGACTACGAGCAGAAGCTGGCCGGGATCAACGCCGAGGCGCAGGCCAAGCTGCAGGAGGCGGTGGTACGCGGGCAAGAGGTGGCGGCGGAGATCCGCCAGGCCGCCGAGGAAAGCCGCCTGCGGCTGCTGGAGAAGACGCAGGAGGACATCACCCGCGAAAAGGACAAGGCGCTCGCCGAACTGCGCAACGCGGCGATCGACCTGTCGTTCACGATCACCCAGCGGGTGCTGCGCGAGGGGCTGGACCGCGACCGCCATGACCGTCTGGTGCGCGCCTTCATCGACGACCTCAAGGAGGTCAAGTAGGTGCACGGCGCGGTCGCCAAGCGGTACGCCATGGCGCTCTTCGAGTTGGCGGTGGAGAGTGGCCGCCTGCGGGAGATCGACGACCAGGCCAAGATGCTCCGCCCGCTGTTCGCGGAGAGGCGGCTGAAGGACTTCCTGCTCAGCCCGCGCATCCCGGCCGCGGACAAGAAGCGGGTGCTGGACTCGGTGCTGAGCGCCAGGATCGACCGAGTGCTGCTCAACTTGCTCAAGCTGCTCGTGGACAAGCGGCGCATGGCGTACATGCCGGACGTCATGCGCCACTACGACATCCTCACCGATCAGAAGCTGGGCGTGGAGGAGGTCACGGTGGTCAGCGCCGTGACCCTCAGCGACGAGCAGCGGCGGGAGATCATCTCCCGGGTGAAGCGCTTCTCCAGCTACGGCGAGCTGCGCGAGCGTTACGAAGTGGACAGCGGCGTGCTCGGCGGCGTGAAGGTGCGGCTCGGCGAGAACCTTGTGCTCGACGGCACGCTGTCCAGCCGGATCAGGCAGATGCGCGAGCGCTTGTACCGCTATAGGCACCGCGGCGTGGGCGCCTAGCAGGCCGGCCGCCCCTCGGGCCGGTGGGTGAGGCAAGCGATGGCGGCGGGTTCCCTGAGCCCGCCGGCGAACTGACGGGAGACTAAATAGGTAGGAGCAATGTCAGCGATACGTTCAGAAGAAGTGGCATCCCTCCTCAAGCAGGAGATCGAGGGTTACGAGAGCGAGCTTAGGCTGGAGGACCGCGGGACGGTGATCCAGGTCGGCGACGGCATTGCCCGCGTCTTCGGCATCAGCAACTGCATGTCGGCGGAGATGCTCGAATTCCCCGGTGGCGTAATGGGCATGGCGCTCAACCTGGAGGAGGAGAGCGTCGGCGTGGTGCTGCTGGGCGACTTCACGCAGGTGAAGGAGGGCGACTACGTCACGCGCACAGGCCGCGTGCTGCAGGTGCCGGTGGGCGAGGCGGTGATCGGGCGGGTGATCAACCCCCTGGGCCAACCCCTGGACGGAAAGGGCCCGGTGAATACCATCGCCTACCGCCCGCTGGAGAAGAAGGCCGACGGCGTGGTCTACCGCCAGCCGGTGAAGCAGCCGCTGCAGACGGGGCTCAAGTCCATCGACAGCATGATCCCCATCGGCCGCGGGCAGCGCGAGCTGATCATCGGCGACCGCGCGACGGGCAAGAGCGCGATCATCGTGGACACGATCATCAACCAGAAACCCACGCACCAGACTGAGACGCCGGTGTGGTGCATCTACGTGGCGATCGGCCAGAAGGAGTCCACGGTGGCCCGCACCGTGGTCAAGCTCGAAGAGCATGGCGCGATGGAGTACACCACGGTCATCGCCGCCTGCGCCTCGGACCCCGCTCCGCTGCAGTACATCGCGCCCTACGCCGGCTGCGCGATTGGCGAGTACTTCCTCTACAAGGGCCAGGACGTGCTCTGCGCCTACGACGACCTCACCAAGCAGGCGGCGGCCTACCGCACGCTGTCGCTGCTGCTGCGCCGCCCGCCGGGGCGCGAGGCCTTCCCCGGCGACGTATTCTACCTGCACAGCCGCCTGCTGGAACGCTCGGTGAAGCTCGCCGAGTACAAGGCCTGCCCGAGCTGCAAGTCGCACAACCCGTTCAACCCCAACCACCCCTATGAAGAGCAGGACGTGTTCAGCAAGTGCGGCGTGTGCGGCGCCGACATTCACGGCCTGGCGGTCACCCGCGGCGGCAGCCTGACGGCGCTGCCGGTGATCGAGACGCAGGCCGGGGACGTCTCGGCGTACATCCCGACGAACGTGATCTCGATCACCGACGGGCAGATTTACCTGGAGGGCGATCTGTTCTACCAGGGCGTCCGCCCGGCGGTGAACGTGGGCATCAGCGTCAGCCGCGTGGGCGGCAACGCCCAGACCAAGGCGATGAAAGAGGTGGCCGGCTCGCTGCGCCTCGACCTCGCCCAGTATCGCGACCTGGCGGCGTTCACCCAGTTCGGCAGCGACCTCGACGCGGGAACGATCGCGCAACTCACGCGCGGCGAGCGGATGGTCGAGCTGCTCAAGCAGGACCAGTACCAGCCAATGCCCATGGAAGAGCAGGTGGTGATGATCTACGCCGGCAACCAGGGTATCTATGACAAGCTGGCCGCGGCGGAGGTGCGGCCCTGCGCCGGCGCGCTTGTCGAATACGTGAAAGAGAAGCACGCGGAAGTGCTGCACGCCATCAAGACCACCGGCCGGCTGGACGCAGTGCGTGATACGCTCAAGGCGGCGGTGCACGCGTTCATTGCGGAGTATCAGCAGCGTAGTGCCGCCGAACGATAGGCCATGCCCACCCGTCAGCCACTTACGATGGAAAACGCGATCGGCAGCAAGGTGCTGATCCACCTTCACCGCCAGGCCTACGAGATGCTCGGCTTGCAGGGCGTGGACGGAGAGAAGTTCATCGCCCGCGTAGTCGGCATGGACGGCTTCGGCTTGTGGATTGAGAACCCCAACTACACGACGATCCCCGTCTATGACGACGACGGCAACTACATCCCGCCCGAGCAGCGCGCGCCCGTCACCCACCGCGCCTGCGTGCTGCTGATGTGGCCTTACATCCAGACCATCCTGCAGTTCCCTGACCGCACCTCGTTCCAGACGAGCGTGGAGGAGACCGAGATCGGGTTCAAGGCGCTGCTGCCCAAGAGCGGGGAGGTGAAGGATGCCCAAGGGCGGTAGGGACATCCGGCGGCGCATCCGCTCGGTGTCCAGCACCCAGCAGATCACCAAGGCGATGAAGATGGTCGCCGCATCCAAGCTGAAGAAGAGCCAAAGCCGCACCGAGGCGAGCCGACCGTACAGCGAGACGGTCTGCGAGGTGCTCAGCCGTATCTCCGCGCTGGGCGCGCAGCTCGAACACCCCTACCTGCGCCACATCGCCCCGGAAGTAGGGCACGTGCTCGCCGTGCTGTTCACCGGGGACAAGGGCCTCTGCGGTGCGTTCAACAGCCACCTTACCCGCCGCTGCGAGCATTTCATCGCCGACCAGCGCGAGCAGGGGTGCGAGGTGACGCTGATTCTTGCCGGCAAGAAGGGCCATGCGTACTTCAAGAGGCGGGCGGCGCAAATCGCGGGGTTCCACTTGGGGTTCACCAACAAGACGAGCTACGCCGATTTGCGCCCGCTGACCGACCAGCTCACCTCGGCCTATCTCGCCAAGCAGGTGAGCGAGGTCTACCTGATCTACGGGCGGTTCGTAAACGTGATGAAAAGCGTGCCCACGGTGATGCGCCTGCTGCCGATTGAGACGCTTGAGCCGGAGGCCGGGCCGAAAGGGGCGCGCCGCGTCGAGTACGACCTGGAGCCCAGCCCGGAGGAGCTGCTGCGTACGTTGCTGCCGCGCTACTTCCAGACCATCCTGTTCCAGGCGGCGATCGAGAACTTCACCAGCGAGAACGGGGCGCGGATGGTGGCGATGGACAACGCGACCACGGCCGCCGGCGAGATGATTGACGCGCTGACCCTGCAGTACAACAAGGCGCGCCAAGCGGCAATCACCTTCGAGCTGCTGGACATTGTCGGCGGCGCGGAGGCACTCAAAGGATAAGACATGCGTAGACTGCTTTTAGTGATCATCCTGGCTCTCGCCGCAACGCCGGCGCTGGCGCAGGACAAGGACGCCGGCAAGCAGGAACAACTGCCGCCGGGCGTCGTCGGGTCCGGGGCCATCACCCTGCAGCAACTCACCGAGGACCTGCAGTTCATGGTCACCGAGAAGTACGGCATCGTGGTGGCGTTCGTGCTGCCCCGGGGCTGGGAGCTCGTCGAACAGGGGATCGACCCCAAGACGGGCAAGCTGCGCGAGGACCTGAACGTTTACTCGGTGATCTCTCGCGCGCCGGTGGCGAAGAAGGGCGATCCGACGGACCTGATCTTCGAGCTTCATATCTTCAAGCGCGGGTTGCTCGAAGACTTGCCTGCCTCCACCAAGCCCGAGGACAAGACGGAGCAGGTGCAGTTCCGGAACTTCCTTGATGAACAGCTGGGGATCAATCTGAAGGCCGGGCTGAAATGCCTAACACCGGCGGCGGACATCGTCGCCAAGCGCTACGGCCCCCCCACCCGGCCGAAGACCTACTTCGTGCCCATCTTCTATGACGTACCACCGCCGCCCGATACCCAGGGAAAGGGGTCGATGCTCTACACCTTCACCAGCGTGGCGGGCGACAAGATCTGGATGATCAAGTTCCTCGTGTCCAAGGATCAGGTGGACAACTACGGCGCGCTCATCGCCTTCGTTCTCGACAACGCCTTCGCCATGACCAAGCAGCAGTACGAGGACCAGCTCAAGAACATGCCCAAGGAGAAACAACCGGCGGCCCCCGGCAAGGAGGGAGCCAAGCCGAAGCAGTAGGTAGGGGCGGCTACTAGCCGCCCGTCGCGGACGGCGGCAGGGTTGCCGCCGCTACCGACCAGGTTAGGAGAGCAGGATGGCAGTTGACACAAGCACGGTGATAACGGCGAGCACCCGGGTGACCGGCAAGATCGTGGAGATCATCGGCCCGACGATCAGCGTGGAGTTCCCCGAGGGCCATCTGCCGGAGATCCTGACGGCGATCGAGGTCAAGCGCCCGGAGACCGGCGAGGTGATCATCTCCGAGGTCGCCCAGCACCTGGGCAACAACATTGTCAAGTGCATCTGCATGGACAACACGGACGGGCTGCAGCGCGGGCTCGACGCGGTGGACACGGGCGGCCCGATCACCATTCCCGTCGGGCCGGCCTGCCTGGGGCGCCTGTTCAACGTGCTCGGGCAGCCGATCGACGAGAAGGGCCCGGTGGAGAGCGCCACGCACTACCCCATCCACCGCGACCCGCCCACGCTCATCGAACAGAACGTCAAGATGGAGGTGCTGGAGACCGGCATCAAGGTCGTGGACCTGCTCGCGCCGTATCTCAAGGGCGGCAAGATCGGGCTGTTCGGCGGCGCGGGCGTGGGCAAGACGGTGCTCATCCAGGAACTGATCCGCACCATCGCCACGAAGCACGCCGGGAAAAGCGTCTTCGGCGGCGTGGGCGAGCGCACGCGCGAGGGCAACGACCTGTACCTGGAGATGACCGAGTCCGGGGTGCTCAAGCAGACCGTGATGGTCTTCGGCCAGATGAACGAGCCGCCCGGCGCGCGGCTGCGCGTCGCCCTCACCTCGCTGACGATGGCGGAGTACTTCCGCGACGAGGAAGGCCAGGACGTGCTCCTCTTCATCGACAACATCTTCCGCTTCACCCAGGCGGGCAGCGAGGTCTCCGCGCTGCTGGGCCGCTTGCCCAGCGCCGTGGGTTACCAGCCCACGCTGCAGGTGGAGATGGGCGCGATGCAGGAGCGCATCACGTCCACGATGACCGGCTCGATCACCTCGATTCAGGCGATCTACGTCCCCGCCGACGACTACACCGACCCCGCGCCGGCCAACACCTTCAGCCACCTCGATGCGACGACGAACCTGGAGCGGCGCCTCACCGAGCTGGGCATCTATCCGGCGGTCGACCCGCTGGCCAGCACCAGCCGCATCATGGACCCGCTGATCGTCGGCGCCGAGCACTACCGCGTCGCCCGCGGCGTACAGCAGGTGCTGCAGCGCTACAAGGACCTGCAGGACATCATCGCCATCCTGGGCATGGAGGAGCTGGCCGACGAGGACAAGGTGATCGTCGCGCGCGCGCGGCGCATCCAGCGCTTCCTGTCGCAGCCGTTCTTCGTCGCCGAGGCGTTCACCAACCAGGCGGGCAAGTACGTGCCCCTCGCCGACACGGTGCGCAGCTTCGGCGAAGTGCTTGACGGCAAGCACGATGACTTGCCCGAGCAGGCGTTCTACATGGTGGGCGGGATCGACGAGGTGCTGGCCAAGGCCGAGCGCCTGAAGCAGGAGGGGGCTGGCGCAGCCGCGTAGGACATGCCCACCGCCGAGTTCGCGATGCGCGTGGTCACCCCCGACGGCGAGGCGTGGCGCGGGCGGGCGACGAGCGTCGTCGTCCCCGGCCTCGACGGCTACTTCGGCGTCTGGCGGGGCCACTGCCCGCTGATCGCCGGCATGGACATCGGCGCGGTGCTGATCAAGACGCCCGAGGAGCACGTGATCACGCTGATCGCCGTCGCCGGCGGCTTCGTCGAGGTGACCGGAGATGGCGTCACGGTGCTCGCTGAGAGCGCCGAGCTCTCCGCGGAGATCGACGTGATCCGCGCCAGCCACGCTGAGGACCGCGCCCGCGAACGCTTGAGCCACTCCTTCGCCGACATCGACGTGCCGCGCGCGGAAGTCGCGCTGAAGAAGGCGCTGAACCGCAAGCGCATCGTGGAGCGGGCGAAGGGGAAGCCGACCGAGCTGGTGTAAGGAGCCGCTCTCAGTGACACAGGCTGCTGGCGGGTATACTCCCTCCGTGGCGATTCGGTTGGGCATACTGCAGGTGGATGCCGAGGCCCTTGGCGCTGTTTGCCGGGTTTGGCGCATCCGCCGCTTGGCGGTCTTTGGCTCCGTGCTGCGGGACGACTTCACCCCAGACAGCGACGTGGATGTGCTCATCGAGTTTGACCCGGGGGCGGCAGTAGGGTACTTCGGGCTCTACGACCTGGAGCAGGAGCTTGCTCCGCTCTTCGGCGGGCGGACGCTTGACATCGGCACATTCCGCTCGCTCTCAAAGTGGATCCGCGAGGATGTGCTGAGCCAGGCTGTGGTGCTGTATGACGAAGAGTGACGTTGCATACTTGCGGCACATGGCCGAATACGCGGCCAAGGCCCATGCAATTGCCGCGGGCAACACCTACGAGGCTTTCGCGGCCAGCGAGGTCGTGCAGCTTGCCCTGCAACGGGCCATTGAAATCGTCGGCGAAGCGGCCAACCACGTTTCCATGGAGATCCGAGAGCGATTCCCTGAGATCCCCTGGGTAAAGATCATCGGGACGCGCCATCGCGTCGTGCACGAGTACTTCCAGGTCGATCCCGAAATGCTATGGGAGGTCGCAACGGCTGAGCTAGCCAACCTACTTCCGCTGCTTCAGAAGGTGATCCGGGAAGTCGGAGAGGAAGGGTAGGCAACCCGCTCGCCCAGCGCGCTCCCCACCACCCCTATAATCCCCCCATGGCGCATGTCGTGGTTCCCGAGGCGGAGGCGCTGCTGGAGCAGCCCATCGCCGTGCTCGACAAGGGGTTCGTGCGGCTGGTGGACTACATGGGAGGAGATGCGCGCATCGTCGCCGCGGCGCGCGTGAGCTACGGTGCGGGCACAAAGACACTCCGCGAGGACCGCGCGCTGATCGAGTACCTGCTGCGCAACGGCCACACCAGCCCCTTCGAGCAGGTCGTGCTGACCTTCCATTGCAAGCTGCCGATCTTCGTCGCGCGGCAGTGGATCCGCCACCGCACGGCGCGCCTCAACGAACTCTCCGGCCGCTACAGCGTGATGCGCGACGAGTTCTACTTGCCGGCGGAAGAGCGCGTGCAGTTCCAGAGCGAGGAGAGCAAGCAGGGCAGCGCCGCCCCGATGCCGGAAGCCTTCGCCCACGAGGTGGTCGAGCGCCTGCAAAGCGAGCAGCAGGCGCTGTACCAGACCTACCAGGGCCTGCTCAGCGCCGGCGTGGCGCGCGAGTTGGCGCGCATCAACCTGCCGCTCTCGCTCTACACCGAGTGGTACTGGCAGATCGACCTGCACAACCTGTTCCACTTCCTGCGGTTGCGCCTCGACCCGCATGCACAGCATGAAATCCGCGAGTACGCCAAGGCGCTGGCGCGCTGCGCCCAGGCCGTGGCGCCCCTCGCCTACGGCGCCTTCGAGGAGTACGTGCTCAAGGGGGCGAGCTTCAGCGCGAGCGAAATCGCGCTCCTGCGCAAGATGGTGGAGCAGGCGGGTCTCACATCGGAGAGCAAGCTTGGCAAGCTCACTGAGCTCTCCGCGGCGCGCCTGCGGGAGTTCAAGCGCAAGCTCTGGGGCGAGCCGCTGGCCACTGAGCTGCCCGACTTCACGCCCTCCGACCGCGGCGACGGGCCGGGCCCGAATCCTGGCGGCTAGCGGACCGCCTCGAGTGCGCCGCTGCGCGTGAGCAAACCCAGGCCACCGAGGGACTGCTGAATCCCCGCATCCTCGGCCAGCAGGCGCAGCAGGCCGCCCACCCCTTCCGCCGAGGCCTTCCCCGCCGCGGCAACCGCGCGGTAGCGGATGTCGGTGTGCAGGTCGGCGCCGACGACCACCGACACGCCCAGCTCGGGGTCCTGCGCCACCGCAGACGCGTACACCATCGCCAACTGCACCTCGTTGGCGATGAGCGCGGCGATCAGCTCCTTCTGCCCCGGATAGCGCCTGATCCGCTGCTCGATGCGCTTGTAGGCGCCGTCGCTCTTCAGCGCCTCGTCACAGACCTCGCCCAGCGCACTCGCGCTGTCCGCCACGCCGAAGAACTTGAAGCGCAAGCGGTAGAGATCGAACACTGTCGGCGAGGGCCAGCGCTCGCCCTGGCGGCCGGCGACCACCAGGCGGTCGCCGGCGAAGGTGCGGGCCGTGGCCTCGTCCACCGCCTTCGCCTTGATGAGCGCGGGCAGCGCGCGCTCGCCGGTGAACAAGTAGACTTCCGGGGGACTTCCGAGCTTCCCGGCCGCCGCGTCCCGCGCCAGCTCACCGCTCTCCTTGGGGGTGATCTGAAGCACTAGGCCGTGCTTCTTGAGGACCGGCGCGATGTCTGCCAGGGGGGCGATGAGGCTCGGCTCCGCCCAGACCTGCAGGATGTGGGTAGGCGGCTGCGGCGCTGGAGGCGGAGCGGGCTTGGAGGCAGGCTGCCGCGGGCAGGCGGCTGCCAGTGCCAGCATGGCAGATGCGGCGAGTGCGGGGACCAGCCGGTGCATCGCGATAGTGTATACCCGGAACGAGCGGCGGCCGAACGGCGCGCCCCGGCGGCTAGCCCAGCCTGAGCCAGTTGTAGAGCGCTGTCTCGTAGGCAAAGCGCGTGTTCGCGCGGCAGGCGAAGAGGTACAGCGGCAGCAGTAGCGGCAGCGCGCTCAGGCCCTTGCTGCTGCCGATCTGCAACCCGAGCTGGGCGAGGAACGCCCAGTTGATGGCGATCGCGGCGCCCCAGCTCAGCGCCGTCACAGGATGCAGGATCGACAGCAGCCCCAGCCGGTCGCCTTCGTACGTCGTTGACGGCAGGGAGCGGTAGTACAGGCTCACGCGCTGGTGCAGGCTGTCGCCGCCGGAGACCTTCAGCAGCGTGTCCACCTGCCGCTGCAGCGGCAGCAGGTGCGCCCCCTGCACCCGCTCCTGCAGCTCGAACTCCTCGGGTTCGAGGTAGGGGTCGAGGAACAGCAGCCGCCGCCCGTGGTCGGACATCGCCAAGGCGAAGGCCCGCAGCTTGCGCCTGAAGTCGCCCTGATACATGAAGTAGAGCAGGGGCAGGACGAGCGCCGCCACCACGATGTGCGCCAGCGGCGGGATCTGCGGCGTGATGGTCTGCCACGGCAGCAGCCCCTCGGCCAGGGCCACGGCGACAGCGAGGACGGTCACCAGGCGCCCCACACTGCCCTGGCGCTTGGCCAGCTTCTCTTCATGCGCGAGCAGCCAGGATGAGTAGCGGCGATCCTGCCAGGACACGCTGGGAGTGTAGCATCGCCTCGCGCCCCCGGCGCCGTAGAGCATGCGCCCGAGTTAGAGGCGATCAGACGGCTGCATACGCTTCAACGGCCTCATGGAGCACCTGGTGGCGTATCCAGCGGTTCAGTGACTTGTAAGTTAGCAGGTCCACGCGCCTGCCGCCGAGTAGCGCCGACAGCTCCATCTCCATGCGGCAGAACTCAAAGAGACTCACTGCCGCTCCCGGGTTGAACTCGACAAGCACATCCACGTCGCTTTGCGGGCCGAAATCCTCGCGCAGGACGGAACCGAAGAAGGCCACGCGCCGGATGCCGTGAGAGCGGCAGAACTCGGCGAGCTCCGCCTGATCCAACTCCAGGTTGGCGATCACCGAAGACACAGTGAGAGTATAACCCCGGCAATGCCGCCGCTGCCTGAGCATCACGTGCGATAATCGCCCCGTGCTAGCCATCGGATTCGGCCACTACGTGTTCCCCAACTACTGGCTGGGGGTGCTGCTTGGCGGGGGAGTGCTCTGGGCGATTCTCGGCTATTTCCTCGGGGAGACAAAGGGCAACGGCTGTTGGGGCTGCGGCCTGGGCTGCATCCTCGGCCCCTTCGGTATCCTCATCACGATGCTCATCCCCGATCAGCGGGGGCGGTAGCCGGGCTTGACGGCTTCTTAACTTTCAGCTTGCCGACTCCGCGGCCGCTTTGCGCTACAATATCGCCGCTAGGGGCTCTCCCCAACGGAGGAAACTATGCGCACAGTCATCGTCTTGGCGCTGCTAATCGCGTTCCTGCCTACCGCAGCTTGGAGCGGGGACTGCCATAGTTGCGGCAAGTGCAAGTCGGCCTGCAGCTCCTGCAAGCCTGCCTGCGAGCCAAAGTGCGGCAGCTGCAAGTCGTCCTGCGAGCCGTGCAAGCCGGCCTGCCAGCCGAAGTGCAACACGTGTAAGCCGCGCTGCGAGTCATGCCAGCCCGCCTGCAAGCCCGCCTGCAAGCCGAAGTGCGGCGGCTGCAAGTCATGCGGTAGCTGCCAGTCCTCGTGCAAGCCCGCCTGCGGGCCCAAGCCCTGCTCCACCTGCGGGAAGAGCACCTGCGGCGGCTGCGGCACGAGCACGTGCGGCGGCTGCGCACCAAGCTGCGCCCCGCCCTGCGCCTGCATGGCCTGGCAGAGCTACTGCGGGTGCGAGATGGTGAGCAGCCTGTGCATCACGCTCACCGCCTGCGAGGGCACCGCCGGCCCGCTGAAGCTCCTGCTGCGCGACCGGGCGCTGCACAAGCTGGTGGAGATCGATCTCGCCGGCCCAGTCGACTGCTACTACAACATGACATACACGTTCGACACGCCGGTGCCGGCGAGCAGTCTGGGCGAGGCGGTGCTGATCAATGAGACCGATGACCCCGCCACCGTCACGTCGCTCAGGCTCGTCGGCATGGACTCCTGCTTCAGCTGGACCTTCGTCGACCATACCTGCCCGGGCATGGTGCTGGGTCCCGGCGGCTGCAAGCGCGTCGTCGTTTACGGAGGCTAGACGCGGGGCAGCCTTGGCTGCCCCATGGAGGAAGGTGAGGCGGCCGGCCGCAGCCTTTGCTGCCCGGCGCCGGAGGAAGGCGCCCCCCCGCGGGGCGCTTTTTCTTTGCCGCGCCATCCGCCGGCGGCGGGTATATGCTTAGACCCTGTTGGCGGCCCAGGGACTATCTGCCGCCAGCAGTGGCTAGGCCGGGAGGAAGCAGTGCAGTACGAAGAAGTCTTGGCGAAGACCTGGGATGTGGCGATCATCGGCGGCGGGCCGGGCGGACTCGGCGCGGCGCTCTACGCCAGCCGCGCCGACCTGTCCACGCTCGTCATCGAGAAGCAGTTCACGGGCGGGCTGATCGCCCTCACCCACGAGGTGGAGAACTACCCCGCGGTGGACTTAACCACCGGCATCGAGCTTGCCCAGAGCATGGAGCAACAGGTGCGCAAGTTCGGCGCGGAGATCCTCTTCAAGGACGTGCAGCGGCTGGACAAGACGGGCCCCGGCCCCGCCGACGGCTTCCTGCTCACCCTTGGGGACGGCAAGCAGGTGCGCGCCCTGACCGCCGTGGTGGCCACCGGCAGTGCGCCGCGGCGCATCCCCGCCAAGGGCGAGCAGGAGTTCTACGGTCGCGGCGTGAGCTACTGCGCCACCTGCGACGGCGCGTTCTTCCGCGGCAAACGCATCGCCGTGGTCGGCGGCGGGGAGAGTGCGTTTCAGGAGGGGCAGTTTCTCACCCAGTTCGGCAGCCAGGTGACGCTGATCCACCGCCGGGAGGGCTTCCGCGCCACCGAGCTGGCGATGCGCCGCGCCCGCGCGCGCAGCAACTGGGCGGAGAAACTCAACTACGTCGTGGACGAGATCTACGGGGGCAAGGTCGTGGAGGGGCTCAAGCTGCGCCACACCAAGACCGGCGCCGTCGAGGACTTCAGCGTGGAGGGCGTCTTCGGCTTCATCGGCTATGACCCGGCGAGCGCCTTCTGCCGCCACCTCGTGGCCACCGACGAGGCGGGCTACGTCCTCGCCGACAGCCGCATGCGCCTAAGCGTGCCGGGCGTCTGGGCCGCCGGCGACATCATCCAGGGCGCGCTCAAGCAGATGGTCATCAGCGCCGGCAACGGAGCGACGGCCGCCATCGACATCCGCGAGTACCTGGCTGAAATGCGCGGCTGAACGGGCGGGCCTCGCCGGCGTCAGCTACCATGGAGACACTGTGAGCCATGGCCGCAGAATCCACCGGCGGGGCATCACCCTGCTCGAACTGCTGATCCTGCTGGCGATCGCCGGCGCCCTCGTGCTCATCGCCTTACCGACGCTCCGCCCTTCGGAAGAGGAGGCCACGATTGACTTTGCCAAGGAGCAACTCCACTACCTCTACTCGCTCGAGCGCCAGTACTACGCCGCTCACGGCAAGTACGTGTTGTTCAGCGACATCGCGAAGGACCCGCAGCTTGGGCGCACCTTCGACCGCCGCTTCGCCAGCGAGCGGCCCGTCGTGAACGGCGTGACGTTCGAGGGCCCGGTGGGCCACCAGGCCCTGATCTACGCCACGCTGCCCGATGGATCGAAGTACCGCATCGACCAGACGGGTGAGGTGACCGCCGTCCAGTGAGCGGCGCCGACGGGGGCCCTTGCGCGCCTGCCCTGCCTTTACTTCGCTTTGCGCGCGGTGCTATAATCCCGCCGATGGCATGGTGCCCACGGCGGGCGGAGCGGATGCTTGCGGCTCGCTTCGGGCGGGCGCATGCCAGCAAGGCTGCGCAGGCGGAAGAATACGCGTGGCCGGGATGAACTTGAACCGGAGGGTAACGTGATGAGAAGGTACACGAACCTGGGTCTTGGGCTCGCGCTGGTTTGCGCCCTGGCAGTTTTAAGCCCGATGGCGGCCTCGGCCCAGATGGTCCCGGACACGGTTGACCCTTACGAGCTGGCGCCTCAAAACGTGCATCTCTATCCGATCAGCCTCAACGCGCGGATCCCGTTCTACTACCTGCCGCCGATCTTCGCCCCGGCGCCGATGTGGCGCGGCGCGTTGACGGCGGAGGACGTGTACGCCATGGCCCCGCTGAACTACATTGCCGCCGAGATTCCGGAGAGCACCGCGCTGGTGGCCTGGGGCACGGTGAAGCGGAACCAGCGCATCACCCTTGAAGCGGCGAACCAGCAGGAGTTCATGGTCCTGCCGCCCAAGGCGCTGGACGACGGGTCGAGCTACATGCTGGTCCGCACCGAGATGCGCTATGTGCCGAGCTGCGCCGTGGAAGACCTAAACGGCCTCTTCGAGCGCGAGCTGCTGCTGGAGCCGTCGCGTGTGGAGAGCATCGCCGAGCAGCTGCCGCCGAATGTCCTGATGTACAACTACCTGCGGGAAGAGGACGTGGCGGATCTGCAGCCGCGGATCCACCCGTTCCTCGAAGCCGGGATCAGCACCAAGTACTGGCCGGTGGACAGGATCTACATCAACTACAGCGGCTGGCGGCGCGACCCCAACCGCGTGCGCACGCTCGGCCCCTACGTGCCCGAGTGGTTCACCTTCGAGGGCAAGATCCTCGCGCTCAAGCAGTGGAAGGGCGGCAACTACATGATCACGGTGTCGCTCGAGGGCTACAACCCGTGGATGCCGATCGAGTTCGGCGAGAACGTGATGCGCAAGGTGATCGCCCTCTCCTTCGACCAGTTCGTGGAGACGCTGCCGTACTTCTACTTCGAGAAGCCGCTGGAAGGCAAGGAGTTGCACCGTCAGGGTTCGCCCGCCATTGAGCCTTACGACACCCGCGCCCACATCGGCGCCGGGTCGCCCGGGCAGGGCATGTACTAGGCCCGCGGGCCAGACTTAAGCCAGGATCTACCAGACAGATGACAGAAGCCCGCCCCCCCGAAGGGCGGGCTTCTTCTTGAGGGGGCGCCGGGCGGGCTATAATGAACGCAGCCTGAAGTGCAGGCCGTCCAAGCGCCATGTCCGCTAGCCAAAGCGATAGTGAGAAACTCAGGGTGCCCGTCGTGCAGGACGGGCCGCCAGCGCCTGCGGGCGACGGGGAGGCGCCCGTGCCCGGCGTACAGCCGGCGTCGTCAGGCGCGCCCGGCCTGCGCCGGGGGCCAATCAAGACGCTCGTCGCGCGCGACCTGGTGAAGACCTACCGCGGGCGCAACGTCGTCGACCACGTCTCGTTCCAGGTGCGCACCGGCGAAATCGTCGGGCTGCTCGGCCCCAACGGCGCGGGCAAGACGACGAGCTTCTACATGATCATCGGGCTTGTCTCGCCCAACAGCGGCGAGATCCTCCTCGACGGCGTGGATATCACGCGCGTGCCGATCTACAAGCGCGCGCGCATGGGGATCGGCTACCTCGCCCAGGAACCTAGCGTGTTCAAGAAGCTCAGCGTCGAGGAGAACATCCTGCTCGTCTGGGAGGCCATCGGCGTGCCGGAGAAAGAGCAGCGGGAGCGGCTGGGGCCGCTGCTGCAGGAGTTCAACATCGACCACCTGCGCAAGTACAAGGGCTACGTGCTCTCGGGGGGCGAGCGGCGGCGCTGCGAGGTGGCCCGCGCGCTGGCGGGCAACCCGGACTTCATCATGCTCGACGAGCCGTTCACGGGCATCGACCCGGTGACCATCGAGTCGCTCAAGGACATCGTCGCTGGGCTGCGGGACCGGGGCCTGGGCATCCTCGTCACCGACCACAACGTGCGCGAGACGCTCAGCATCTGCGACCGCGCCTACATCATGATGGACGGGGACGTGCTGGTGGAAGGCACGCCGCAAGAGGTGGCCGCCAACCCGATGGCCCGCAAGTACTTCCTCGGCGAGCAGTTTAGGCTGGACTAGGATGGGGTGGGGATGCTTGCCTGGTTTCTAATCGCGTTGGTTACCGTACTGGTGCTTATGCGTTGGCTATGGATTCAGTGGGGAAGGGCGGGCAGGGACATTGAGGCCTTCTCTGATGTTGTAACCCCGGTGCTAGTACTGGTGCTGGCGATTGTCGTGTCCCCTTGGCTCGCCGCGGGATTGATAGGGACGGTCACGTCATTGCACAGCTTCCTGATTGAGCACGGCGAAGTAGATTGGTCCGGGACAGGCGCCATGCTGACTGCGCTTGTTGCTGTCCCGGGCACCATTGCCGCGGTCTACTTCGGTATAATCCAGTATCGCCGGGAAATGGCAAAGAGGAGCCCTGAGACAGACACGGCCACAGCTGCGGTGAAGGAGATGCTCCCACCGGAGCCCGACGCGTCGGGTATAGAGGAGATACGGCCGCCCCAGCCTTAGAGGAGTGATGTCCTATGACAGTGAGCAAGACAGTATCGACGAAGAATGGCGTACGTTTCATGGCGTACCCGAGCGCCAAGCGCCGCCTTGAAGAGCTCGTTCATGATGTTCCGACGTGGGTAGGCAAGAGGCTGGAGTTCGACCTTGAAACCAAGAGGCAGTTCGTGTACTCACGCAAGGGGGGCGTCGATGTGTTCTACATTCCTCTAAGCGAGCCTAAGGGCTATGACGCCATAGTGAGGTGTGATCCAAAGCCACGGGGGGAGCGCAGACCAGCATGGGTGATCGAGAAGATTGTCCCAGAGGGCGAGAACAAGCTCCGCCAACTCACACCTGTGGAAAAGGCCATGCTGCGCATCATTGGCCCGCTCTCGGTCCGCTAGTCGTCGCACTTACCGTGCCGCGCACGCGCGGCGCCTACGGATACCGGCCCGGCGCCATGCGGGGCCGTGCCTACTCCGGCACGGCGAAGTACAGCGCCTCTCCCGGGGCTGGCCCGTCAAAGTGCGCGCGGAACACTATCGCAGGCCGGCCATCGCTGAGCTCGAGGACCTCAATCCCGCCCAGGCTGTCCCAGACCCCGATCACTTGCGCTGCTTCCCACGCCGCGCCGTCCTCGTCCAGCGCCCGCACGAAGCGCAGCTCATCGTCCTCGCCGCCTGGCGCCTCAACGCTGTAGGCGATAACCGGCATTCCCGCGATCGCGATGCATGCCAGCGCAGCGCCGTGGCGCAGGCTTGCCGCGGGGTCTGGCAGAGCATCGTCCGGCCAGGACGAGCCAGCCACATCGTTAGCTCGCAGATAAACCAGGTCATGGTCATTCCATTCTCCATAGACCAGCGCAGGGCGGCCGTTGACATCCGCCAGGTAGGGGCCGGCCCAGCTCCCGGGACTGATCAGCCTAGTCTCGTCAACCCAATCGTGACCATCAGGAACCCCGCTGGAAGGTGAGTAGCACGGCACATCGAAGGAGTCCGAGTAAGCCAGCGCGGGCAGCGAGCTCACGAGCTTAAGCACCGGATTGAAGTGACCTGTGTCATCCCCGCTGTCAGCGACGATGGGCGCCAGCCAGTCTTGACCTGCGTCGTCCAGGGCGAGCATGACCTGCACGCTGTTGCCCGCGTCGCTGAGTACTGATGCAGCGACAACTGGCTTGTTGCCCGTCGTTTCAATCAGCTGTACCTGGCCTAGATCCGTCAGCGCGGCGGCAGGCTGCGGCGGGGCCCAAGCAGTGCCGTCAGCATCGGCAGCGCGCGCGTACGACGGCCCTGGTTTGTTAACGTCGGCATAGGCGATGGCCGGCTGCCCGTGAACCACCGCCAGGGCGAGTGCGCCCCCGGTGTTGGTGTCCGCCTGCACCGTCATCCACGCGTGCCATGCGTCGCCAGCCTCGTCCGCTGCCTGGCAGTAGCGCACGTCGTTGTAGGTTGAGAACGCCACCGCCGGCTTGCCGTTCACGACTGCGGCGGAAAACCCCCTGATGAGGATCGGCACATCGCGCACCGGTATCTCCAGCCGCCAGCCTTCTGGCTGGGTCACGCTCACGAGCACGCCGTCTTCCGCAGTGAGCCCGTCGTCATCGGTCACGCGCACACTGGCGATGTAGAAGCCCTCCGCGTCGTAGACGTGCGAAGTGTAGTCCTGCGGCCCGGATTCGTCATACGTTCCGTCGCCGTCGAAATCCCACTCGTAGAGCTCGATCGTCCCGTCGGGGTCGAAGCTGTCCCAAGCGCAGAACTGCACTGGCAGCGAGGCGAGCCCGAGCGCAGGATAGGCGGCAAGCACAGCGTGCGGCGGCTCCAACATCGTGAGCTGCAGCGCCTGCAGAGTGTACTCCCCCGTTCCCATCACGACCACCGCCAGGACGCAAACGTCCGTTCCATCGATGAAGGGCGAGAAGTCGTTGTACACCAGCTTGCTCTCCGGCGGCACCACCAGCCAATCCCACCTGCCGCGCACCCAATCCCCCAGGCCCACATATACATCGCCGTCCGGAGGCCGGCTGACCCACTGCAGCTCTAGGCCGACCGGGCTAGCGTCATAGGCCGGCAAGTCAAGGCTGTAGATCGCCGCCGCCAGGTCGCTGGTCAACGCCCCCGGCGGCTCGAAGGCCGGCGCGTATGTGGCATTGTCTCCGTCCGCGACGACGTTTGTGCGATACCAAAGCGCCTCGAACTCCGCGCCGTTGCGATGACCGTCGGCTGCCGTGAAAGCGCCGACTCTCCCACGATCCAGCAAGGCGCGAATCTCAACCAGGCTGGGAAGGGGGAATCCCGCCGCAGTCCCCGCGGTCGTGGGCACTGACGCCAGGAGGTCCAATGATGCCCCGGGAGGGTTGGCCACAGCGCCGCCTGCCGGCACCTGGATGGCCTGCCGGGCGGAACCACAGCCCGACACCAATAGCAGTACGACCAGGATGAGCCCGGACCTGAGCGGCGGCATGACTACCTCCACTTTCGAGTAGTTCTGTTCTGCGCGCTGATTATGCCACGTGAACCGGGATGCTGCCGCCTCAGTGGCGCTGCAAATTGGCTCACGCTCTCGCCAGCAACCCGGACTTCATTTTGCTGCGCGAGCAGTCTAGGCTGGCCTGGTGGGGCCGCAGACATGCAGCCCAGGTGCTCGCACAACCGCGGCGCGGCGCCTACGACAGCGTCCCGTCCACGGTGTAGTCCGAGCAGCCGCTGTAGACGTACACCCGCAGGAAGAACGGGCCGGTGTCGCCCGAGGCGAAGGTGTAGTTGATGTTCTCCGTGTCGCCGGTGCCGGTGGACGAGTCGAGCTGCTTGCCCGTCGAGTCGTAGAGCTTGATGTCGATGTCGCCGTGGCCGGGCGGCAGGTGAAGCGTCAGGTCCACCGTCTGGCCCGTGCTAGCGCTGAACTGGAAGTAGTCGTCAGCGTCGCCGTCGTACCCCGGGTAGCCCGTGCCGTTGCCGCTGCTGCCTCGCCAGCCACTGAACGGAAACGCGGGGAAGGCGTTCGCCTGGGCGCGCGAGTCGTTGTTCTCCCGCTCGTCGTAGGGGATCGGCCCGACGATAATCGCCTGGACTGCCGTGGCGCTCTCGCCGGCGACATCCGTCACCCGCACCACGGCGTTGTAGATGCCGTTCGCGGTGTAGCTGTGGTTGGCTGTAGCGGTGCCGCCGGAGTCGACGTCGTAGCTCCCGTCGCCGTCCCAGTCCCATTCGTACCTGACGATCGCGCCGTTGGTGGAGGTGGAGGCGGAGGCGTCGAAGTTCACGCTCAGCGGCGGATCGCCCTCCGTCGGGTTGGCGCTCAGCCGCGCCACCGGGTAGCGCGTGCCGGTGAGAGTGTAGTCGGAGTAGTCGCGATAGGCGTAAACGCGGACGTAGAACGGCGCGGTGTCGGCGTCCTTGATGGCGTACGTCACCGTCTCGGTCGGCGATGTGCTGCTCGATGAGCTGGCCAGCGTCCGGCTCGCGCTGTCGAGCAGGGCCAGGTCGAGGTCGCCGTGCGCCGGATCGAGGTGCAGGACATACGACACCGTCTCGCCGACAGCCGCGTTGAGGCGGAAGTAGTCGTAGCGGTCGCCGTCGTAGGCCGCATAGCCGCTGCCGCTGCCGCTGCTACCGCGAAAGCCAACGAAGCTGCCCGCGGGCAAGTCGTTGGCCTGGGTCGTGTCGTCGTTGTCCTCGCGCTCGTCGAAGGGGATCGCCCCGACGGCGATGGTCGCCGAGGCGCGGGCGGTCAGCCCGCTTAAGTCAGTGACGCGCACCGTCGCCGCGTAGATCCCGTCCTGCGTGTACGAGTGGCTTGCGGTAGGAGTAGCGCCGCTGTCGTAGTCGAACACGCCGTCGCCCTGCCAGTCCCATTCGTACTTCGCGATGGGCCCGTCCGGGTCGGTGCTCCCCGAGGCGTTGAAGCTGACGTTGAGCGGCGGGTCGCCGCTCGTGGGATTAGCCTGAAGGTCAGCCGTGGGGGCATCGCCCCTGGCCACGTCGAGGGTGTAGTCGGAGTAGCCCGTGCTGGCGTAGACGCGGACTTGGTACGGCGGAGCATCGCTGGCAGTGAACGTGTAGGTGATCATCTCCTCGGCCGAGCTTGCCCCCGAGGAACCGGCAAGGTAAGAGCCGTTGTTGTCGTAGAGGCTGAGGTTGAGGTTGCCGTAACCCGGATTGAGGTGGAGCAGCACCGTCACCTTGTCGCCCACGTTCGCCGTGAAGCTGGCGTAGTCGTCGTTGTCGCCGTCGTAGGCGCTGTAGCCGACCCCCGCACCGCAGCTGCCGCGCCAGCCGATCACCGGCAGCGCGGGCAGCGCGTTCGAGTCAGCGGCCGCGTCGTTGTCCTCGCGCTCGTCATAGGGGATAGCGCCCACGACGACCAGCACCGCAGTGGTGGCCGTGAGGCCGCTTTGGTCCGTTACGCGCACCACCGGGTGGAAGATCCCGGCGGTCATGTACACGTGATTCGCCGTGGCGGTGGCACCCGAGTCAAAGTCATAGGCAGTGTCGCCATTCCAGTCCCACTCGTACTTGGCGATGGGCCCATCGGGGTCGCTGCTGCCCGAGGCGTCGAAGTTCACGCTGAGCGGGGGGTCACCTTCTGTGGGATTCGCGCTGAGCGCCGCCGTAGGCGGAGCACCGTAGGCGCCGGTGAGCGTGTAGTCGGAGAAGTCGCGGAAGGCGTAGACGCGCAGGTAGAACGGCGCGACGTCACTTGCCGTGAAGGTGTAGCTGATTTGCTCGACGGATGTGGTCGATGTCGAGCTCTTCAGCGAGTCGCCTTGGCTGTCGAGCAGTTGCATGTCGATGTCGCCGGTGGCGGTGTTCAGCTCAACGCGCAGGTACACGCTCTGGCCGGTTGCCGCGCTGAACGTGAAGTAGTCGTCCTTGCCGCCGTCGTAGCCGGGATAGCCGGCACCGCTGCCCGAGCTGCCGTACCAGGTGAACGCCGTCGTGAGCGGCGGCAGGGCGTTGGCGCTTCCCGTGTCGTTGTTCGGCTCGACCTCGTTGTACACCGTCACCTGGCCCACCGCCACCGCCGTCCCGCCGCCCTGCGCCGTCACCCGCACGGCGGGACGGAAGCGCCCACTGGCGCTGTAGGTGTGCTGCGTTGTGGGAGTCGTCCCGGTGTCGCTGTCGAACGAGCCGTTGCCGTCGAAGTCCCATTCGTACTTTGTGATCCCGCCCAGCGCCGTACTTCCCGAAGCGTCGAAGGCCACATCCAGCGGTGGCGGGCCGACGGACGGCACGAGGTTCAGCCGCGCCTGCGCCGAGGGCGGGCCGAGGCTGAGCCACTGTAGCGAGCCCGCGTCCTTGCCCATCAGCAGCACTACGACGATCACCCGCCCGTCCGGCGCGGTGCACTCGCTCCCCAGGTTAGGCACGTCCAGGCTGTCCGCGGCTCCCGGCTGAGCCCAGTCCCAGCGCTGCTTGGCGAAGTTGCCCACGCCGATCCAGATGCTGGCGGGGTCGGCGGGAGCTGTGGCCCAGCCGAAGTGCAGCTTCTGCTCGCCCGTGTACGACTGCGCGCTGAACGAGTAGGTCGCGTAGGCGAGGTCTGCGAACGTGTGGCTGCCTGCGGGGTCCCAGGTGGGAGCGAAGTCAGCGTTATCCCCGCTCACAGCACATTTCTGCAGCGGCAGCTCGAGGCGGAAGGCGGCGCCGCTCTTCACCAGGTCCTCGTCGTAGAGCTTGACTTCGCGGATGACGTCGTAGAGCGCGAGCGGCCCGGGCAGCCCGGCCATACCCTCGCCCACCGCCGGCGGCGCGACGCCCTTGCCATCGGGCGAGGGGTGGACACCCCCGTGCAGCCCCCCGCACCCCGCGAGCACAGCGGCGCAAAGCAACGCTGCCGCTAGCAACGTAGTTGCACGCCTGCCAGTTGCGTTCAGCATGGCCTGCCTCCCTGTTCCGCCCGTCATGATGCCCAGGCGGGATGCACACCCCAATCTTACCTGAAGGCGCCACCTCTGGGGGCCGTCCTTAGTGCAGCACCCGGCACTGAGCCGGGCGTACAATGTCCGTGGCTAGATGGGCAACATAAGAGCACAGCGTCTGGTGTTCTGGGCCTTGGCGGCTGCTGCGATTCTCGGCGCCGGGCTGCTCGCGGCAGGGTGCGACTATCCCGAGGCGGGATTCTACGCCCTGGCCGGGCTTGACGCGGAGGCCCACCAGGTGGTGGCCTTCCCGTTCATGGTCGAGGAGATCACCGACGACACGGCGATGACCATCGGCTACCGCCTGCTGCTGCCGGGCAAGGCCCCCTCCCACGCGGGCGAGCTCATCGAGGTGCCCGTCGCCAACGGCAAGGACCTGTCGCGGCGCACGTGGGAGGCGATCATCGCCGCGGCGGACAGCGGCTTGGGCGACCTCAAGGCGGGGCTCGCCCACGAGGAGGAGCGCCTGACGTTCACCGGCGTCATCCGCCCCGAGGCGGCTGGGACTGCCTACCGCCTGCGCGCCGTGCTTTTCCCCGGGCCGTTCCCGAAGTCCAGCCGCGTCGAGTTCACCACGAATGTGCCTGCGCTGCCCGACGGGACGTACCCCGTGCAGTGGGTGATCATCACCGAGACCCAGAAGGACTTCGAGAAGGTCCTCGGCGTGCCGGTGGCCAAGGCGAAGCGGGTCAAGGCGACTACGCCGGAGCCGTCGTTCATCGAGGCCGCCAAGACGCCCCAGGATGCTCCGCCCCATCCCGCTGCAGGCGCGCCCAGCGACAGCGGATCGCAGGATGGCGGCAAGCAGGATAACGCCGGCGCTGGCGGCGGTACGAAGAAGGAGAAGGAGAGGCCCAAGGCGCCGCCGAACCTCGGCGGCCGCACCGGCACCCGCCCGCGTTAGCCAAGCTTTCCAGCGATTCGACCTCCTTTCAACCCGAACCAGGCCCAGCCGATGTAAAATCCGCATGTGGGCGTTCAGGCCCGCAGCATGAGAGGATCTCCGCGGCGGCCGGCATCGCCTTCCATTGCTTTGACGCAGGTGTGGATGGCGCTCGCCGCAGTGCTCGCTGCCTTGGCTGCTGCATGTGCCAGCCCTGGCGCAGCGGGCGGCGCGCCTGCCGCAGCCTCCACCCCCCTGGCCAGCCCGGCTGGTGGCGGCCTGCCTGCGCTTTCTCAACTCGACGCCGGACGCGCAACTTGCGCGCCTCAAGGAGGTGAGCTCATCCGCGCCGGGCAGCCGGCGCGCGATGGTTGCGGCGCGCTGCTCGCGGGCGGCAGTGTCCAGCTCGGCGACACGGCGCGCCTCATGAGCGACACGGGCGCCAAGCGCTGCCCGGCCTGGGCCGTGTACCGCCTGCCCACGCACTGGGGCGATGAGCTGAGCAGCCTGACCATGGACCTCACCGGCTCCATCGGCGAGGTGTACGTCGGCATCAGCGACTACGCCGGCGGCAAGTGGCGCTGGCAGCGCCTCGCGCCGGGCGAGGGCCATGGGCTCGTCACCATCCCTCTCGGGCCCTGGGCGATGCGCGCGACACCCCCGGATGGCGCGAGCTTCGCGGCGGTCGTGGCCTGCAACGGCGGCGTGGCTCAGTTTCAGGGCGGGCTGTGCCAGGCGCAGGCGCGCCCACCGCTGTCCGCCGTGGCGACCGACCTCGGGCCGTGCCCGGTGCGGCACCTCGCCTTCGTCGGCGCGTCCGTCTACCCGCCGGACGGAGCCGAGCAGCGGCTGTACGCCGCGTGCTACGACTACACCGGCCCGGCCTTCGTCGTCGAGGTCGATCCCTTCCGCGGGACGTCGCGCGCCTTCGCCGCCCCGACCACCGACCACATGGCTTCCCGCTCCGTCCTGGGCACTGACCACCGCCTGTACTTCGCCATGCGCGAAAGCGGCGCGTGGTTCAGCTTCGATCCGGTGAGCGAGTCATTCAAGGACCTAGGCAAGCCCGACGCTCCCGGCTGGATCTACTCGCTGTGCGCGGGGCCGGACGGGCGCGTTTGGGGAGCGTCCTACGGCACGCTTGCGCTCACGAGCTACGACCCGCGAGAGGAGCGCTTTACCACTGAGTGGCCCGAGTTGGACACTGAGAACACCTACCCGCGCGATCTCACCGCATGGCACGGGAGGATCTTCGCCGGGCTCGGCCCTGAGCGAGCGAGCGTGGTGGTCTTCGACCCCGCCGCGCCAAGCGAGCCGCAGCAGTTCCTGCCCGAGGCGATGCGCAAGCCGGGGTGGGCGGAGATCTACGTCGACGCTGCGTCAGGAGACCTCCTGCTCGACTACTCCCCGGCGGGCGAGCCGTCGCAGTACTTCCGCATCACGGACGGGCTGGCGCTGGAGAGCGTGGCGGATCTCTCCGCGCGCCTTGACTGGCTTGAACAGAGCTGCCCAATGCTGGCGGACGGAGAGATGGTGTGGCTGGCAGGCGACAACCAGTACGTGATCCGCTTCGAGCCGGAAGGCGAGCGGCGCGTCTACTTCGACTGCGAGCGCTCCTCGACGCTCGTGTTCAAGCTGTGGGGCACCCCCAACGGGTCAGTCTTCGGCTCCACTTTCAACTGCCCGCACCTCTTCCAGCTCGATCCGTCTACAGACAAGATGCAGGACCTGGGCAACTTCACGCACTCCAACGGCCAGATCTTTTCGCTCGCCGCGCTGCGTGAAAAGCTCTACATGGCCTGCTATCCGCGCGGCGGGCTGACGGTCTACGACCCCCGGCAGCCCATCGGCCTTGACAGCCTGGGCATGGCCGGCACAGGTCCGGATGACAACCCGCGCAGCCTCGGCGAGATCGGCAACTTCCAGCACCGCCCCCTAGATTGCATCGCAGGACCCGACGGGCGGCTGTACATCGCCTCGCTCGCCGACTACGGCTCGACCACCGGGGCGCTCACCGCCTACGATGTGAAGAGCGGCGTCTTCGAGATGCACCAGCCGTTCACGGGCGAGGCGATCACCGGACTGGCCATGGTTGGAGACGAGCTTTGGGCCACCAGCACCAGCTGCCTCTTCCATTGGGACTGCGCGAAGGGCGAGGTGGCCTACTCCACCAAGACCGTGCCGGATGCGGCGAGCGCCAACACGCGCCTCGCCGTCGACCGCGACGGCATGCTCATCGGCATGTGCACCGGAACGCCGAGCACGCTCTGGGCCTTCGACCCGGCCGAACTCAGCATCGCCGCCGTTCATGAGCTCAGCATCGGCGTGGCACTGAACATGCACCACCTAACCCTCGCCTGCGGGCCCGACGGGCTCGTCTACGGCCTGACGCAGAACGGCCCGGGCGGCAACCACCTTTACGTTGTCGATCCGGTGACCTTCGAGCCGCGGACGCTGTGGGTGGACGAGAGCGGATACGTCTACGACGGCTTCGCCTTCCACGGCGACAGCCTGTACCTCGCCCGGGGAAGCCACGTCCTGCGCATTTCGCTGAAACGTTAGGTGGCACTGTCTGGTGGAGCAGGCCTGGACTGACGATGGGTCAACCCACGCCGTGCTAGACTTGGGCCGCACCATGGGAAGCCACCGAGGGAGCACGGTGAGAGGCGGCACCTGCTGCCGCGCGCTTCTTCTCCTCGCGGGTGCGCTGCTACACGCAGCAGGGTGCAGCGGGGTGAGCCAGCCGGAGCGCGGGCTCTTGCCTGGCGCGCGCGATGACGCGCCGGCGTTTCCGGCACCCGCCGCATTGGGTCCGGCGAGCGAAGCGCCGGCCGGCGCCGAGGTCGATCCGGCGAAGCCGGTGATCGGCGATGACGGGCAGCCGCTCGTCGGCGGACAGGTGGAGCTCGGCGCGGTGACTTGCCTGACGAGCGGCCCGCCGGGCTCAAGCGATCTCAGCTTCGCGATCTACCGCCTGCCCACCTGGTGGGGCGACGAGCTAGGGGAAGTGACACTGGACTTCAGCGGGTCGTCCGGCGTTTTCTACGTAGGGATCACCGACTACAACAGAGGGTGCTGGCGCTGGCAGCGCGTCGATCCGGGGGGCGCAGTGTGCACTCTCGTGCTGCACGCCAGCAGATGGGCGATGCGTACCGAGCCGCCTGACGGGGCGAGCTTCCTTGCGATCACCGCGCCGCCGGTCAGCAAGGTGATGTTCCGGAGCGCGCATTGCACCGTCACGCCGCATCCGCCGCTGAGTGCCACGGCGGAGGACCTGGGGCCATGCCCGGTGCGCTTCATCTCGTTCATGGGCTGCGCGGTATGCCCCCCCGGCGGGCCGGACGAGCGGCTCTACGCGGTGTGCTATGACTACACCGGGCCGGTGTTCATCGCCGAGGTTGACCCCCACAGCGGCGCCTGCCACACCTATCCCGTCCCGCGCGACGACCACTTCGTCTCGCTGTCCACGCTGGGCAAGGACGGCAAGCTCTACTTCGCTCTGCGGGAGAGCCGCGTGTGGTTCAGCTTTGACCCGGCGACGAAGCGGTTTACTGAGCTGGGCAAGCCGGATGCTCCCGACTTCGTCTTCGCGACGTGCACGGGCGCCGACGGACGCATCTGGGGCGCGACGTACGAGGGCTTGGCACTCGTGTACTACGACCCGACGGTTGGCGGTTTCACCACCGCCTGCCGCAGGCTCGACGCGGAGAACAGCTATCCGCGCGCGAGTGTGGAGTGGCACGGGCGCATCTACGTGGGGATCGGCCCCGAGCGCTGCGGCGTGATGATGTTCGATCCCGCCGCGCCCGCCGCACCGCCGGTGGAGATCCTCCCGGAGGCGATGCGCAAGCCGGGATGGGCGAGCGTGTTTCTCGACCGGACGGGCGGACTGCTCCTGTACTACCTGCCAGTCGGCGGGACCCAGCAGCGCTACACCATTGACGACTCCGGCAATCTGACGCTGACCGCTTCGGCGGCGGACGGCCTGCGGCTCGCCGACGGCACGGCGGTGCGCATCGAAGGGAACAACGAGTACGTGGCCTTGTCCCATCCTACTGGCGAGGAACGCGTCTACTTCGACTGCGGCCGCTCGTCGACGCAGGTCTTCAAGCTGGGCAACGGCCCCGACGGCTACGTGTACGGAGGCACCTACAACTGCCTGCACCTCTTCCGGCTCGATCCGCAGAGCGGCAAGATGTGGGACCTGGGCAACTGCTCCCGCACCAACGGCGAGGTTTTCTCCTTCGCCTGCGCGGGACCCAAGCTGTACATAATGAGCTACCCGCAGGGCAACCTATGCGTGTACGACACGCGCCTGCCCTACGCCCTCGACGCCCAAGGCATGGCCGGGGAGGGGGAGGATGACAACCCGCGCAGCCTGGGTAAGCTCGGCAACTTCCAGCACCGCGGTCTCGCCACCTTGGTCGTACCTGACGGCAAGGTCTACATGGCCATGTTAGCGGACTACGGGTCGACTACCGGGTCGCTCTCGGTATACGACCCCCAGACGGGCCAATTCACGATCAACCAGCCGTTCCCCGGCCAGGCGGTGGCCGGCCTAGCCCTCGCTGGCGGCAAGCTCTGGGCGGTGAGCACCTGGCGCTTGTTCAAATGGGACTGCGCGGGATCAAAGGTGGCGTTCTCGACAAAGCCGGTGAGCGCGGCCACTGGGACCAACACCCGCCTCGCGGTGGACCGCAACGGCATGCTGATCGGCGTCTACAACGGGACTCCGAGCTACCTCTACGCCTTCGACCCCGTTGCGCTGCGCACCATTGCCACGCCCGAGCTCACCATCGGCGCGGCCTTCAGCATGCACCACCTCACCCTCGCCTGCGGACCCGACGGGCTCGTCTACGGCCTGACGATGAACGGGCCGGGGGGCAACCACCTCTACGTTGTCGATCCGGTGACCTTTGAGCCGCGGACGCTGTGGGTTGATGACACCGGGTACGCCTACGACGGATTCGCCTTCCGCGGCGATGAGATCTACCTTGCCCGCGGATCGCACGTGCTCCGCATCAGCCTGAAGCGCTAGCCCGCGCGCCGCCACTGCCGCGATCCAGGCGTGGATCGGAGGGGAATCCGCTCACGTGCAGTGCTACACTCCCCCGCTTATGGAGACCCGCGAAGCGGGCATGACGAGGCGCAGCACGCGCCCGTTTGCGCTGCTGCTCATCGCGACTGCGCTGCTGATCCTTGCTGCTGCGTTGCTGCTCCGCGCCGGAGCATGGAGCGGGCGGGCCAGGGTGGCGCCCCGCGCTTATGTGCAGCTGCCCGTCAGCGCCACGGGGGAGGACCTGGGGCCATGCCCGGTGCGCTTCATTTCGTTCATGAACTCCTGGGTGTGCCCCCCCGGCGGGCCGGATGAGCGGCTCTACGCGGCATGCTACGACTATACCGGGCCGGCGTTCATCGCCGAGATCGAGCCCCGCACTGGCGCCTGCCGGAGCTACCCCGTGCCCCACGCCGACCACTTCGTCTCGCACTCCTCGTTGGGCAGGGACGGCAAGCTCTACTTTGCCCTGCGGGAGAGCCTTGTGTGGTTCAGCTTCGACCCGGCGACAAAGCAGTTCACCCCTCTGGGCAAGCCGCAGGTCCCCGACTGGGTCTATGTGACTTGCGCGGGTGCCGACGGGCGCATCTGGGGCGCGACGTACAACGGGCTGGCGCTCGTGTACTACGACCCGGCGGCGGGCAGCTTCACCACCGCCTGCCGCAGGCTCGACGCCAAGAACACCTTCCCGCGCGCGAGCGTGGAGTGGCATGGGCGCGTCTATGTGGGTGTCGGCCCCGAGCGCTGCGGCGTCGTAATGTTCGATCCCGCCGCCCCCGCCGCACCACCGGTGCAGATCCTCCCGGAGGCGATGCGCAAGCCGGGATGGGCGACGGTGTTCCTCGACCAAACTGGCGGGCTCGTCCTTTACTACTTACCGGTCGGCGGGACCGAGCAGCACTACTCCATTGACGACTCTGGCAATCTGACGCCGACCACTTCGGCGAAGGCCGACCTGCGCCTCGCCGACGGCACGAGGGTGTACCTCACAGGCAACGGCGAGTACGTGAATCTGTCCGATGCCAACGGCGAGAAGCGCGTCTACTTCGACTGCGACCGCTCGTCGACGCAGGTTTTCAAGCTTGGCAACGGCCCCGACGGCTTCGTGTACGGGAGCACCTACAACGACCCGCACCTCTTCCGCCTCGACCTGCAGAGCGGCAAGATGACCGACCTGGGCAATTTCTCGCGCGGCACGGGCGATATCTGCTCCTTCGCCTCCGTCGGCCCGCTGCTGTATGCCGCCAGCTACCCGCGGGGCAACTTGTGCGTGTACGACACGCGGCTGCCATTTGCGCTGGACGCCCAGGGCATGGCCGGCACGGCAGCGGATGCCAACCCGCGCAGCCTTGGTGAGGTCGGCCACTTCCAGCACCGCCCGCTGAGCTGCGTCGAGGGACCAGACGGGCGGCTGTACATCGCCACACTCGCCGACTACGGCTCGACCACGGGGGCGCTCACCGCCTACGACCCGAAGACCGGCGCCTTCGACATGCGCCAGCCGTTCCCCGGCGAGGCGATCACCGGCCTGGCCGTGGTCGGAAGCGAGCTCTGGGCCACGAGCACGCACAGCTTGTTCGAATGGGACTGCGCCGGAGCGCAAGTGGCGTTCTCGACAAAGCCGGTAAGTGCCGCCGCGGGGACGAACACCCGCCTCGCGGTGGACGGCAACGGCGTGCTGATCGGCGTCTACAACGGAACTCCGAGCTACCTCTACGCCTTCGACCCCGCTTCGCGGCGCACGCTCGCCACTTACAAGCTCACGGTCGGCCAAGCCCCCAACATGCACCATCTCTCGCTGGCGCGCGGGCCCGACGGGCTGGTCTACGGCCTGACGATGGACGGGCCGGGGGGCAGCTATCTCTACGTCGTCGACCCGGCGACCTACGAGCCGCGATCGTTGTGGATGGACGCGAGCGGATATGTGTACGACGGCTTCGCGTTCCGCGGCGATGAGATCTATCTTGCCCGCGGGGCGCACGTGCTGCGCATCAGCCTGAAGCGCTAAGGCGCGGCCACCAGTGGGTCTCGCCGCTAGGTGCGCAAGACGGGGATGCTGCCGCGCTCCTCCAGATAGATGCTGTCGCTGAAGCGGATCGTCATGCTGGTGTAGGTCATCACCAGGCTCGAGACGCGCGTGCCGGTGCCGAAAAAGCGTACCCCGTCAAGAAGGTCGCCGCGGGTCACGCCGCTAGCAAGGAAGACAATGTTCTCGCCGGGCGCGAGATCATCCGTGCTATACACCTTCTTCGGGTCCACGCCCATCTTCGCGCAGCGCTCGTGCTGGGCGTCGTCCTTCGGCGCAAAGCGCGCCAGGATCTCGCCGCCCAGGCACTTCATCGCCGCCGCGGTGAGCACGCCCTCGGGCGCCCCGCCCGTGCCCATCGACATGTGGATGCCAGTCCCGCGCACCGCCACGGTGATCCCCGCCGAAAGATCCCCGTCGCCGATGAGCTTGATGCGCGCCCCCGCCCGCCGCAAATCGTCGATGATCTTCTCGTGGCGCGGGCGGTCGAGGACCACCACGACAAGATCGTGTATCTCCCGCTCCAGGCACTCCGCCACGATGTTGAGCGTGTCGCGGATCGGCGCATCGAGGTCCACCTTGCCCACCGCCGCCGCCGGCACCACGAGCTTCTCCATGTAGATGTCCGGCGCGTGCAGCAGGCCGCCGCGCTCGGCGATAGCCATGACCGAGATGGCGTTGGGCGCACCCGTGGCGCAGAGGTTCGTGCCCTCCAAGGGGTCCACCGCGATGTCCACCTTGTGCGGGCTGTCGGCCTGGCCCACGCGCTCGCCGATGTACAGCATCGGCGCCTCGTCCCGCTCCCCCTCGCCGATGACGATCGTGCCGTCGATGTCGCACTGGTCCATCGCCCGGCGCATCGCGGTCACCGCTGCCTGGTCCGCCTCGTTGCGATCGCCGCAGCCCATCAGCTTGGCGCACTCGATGGCCGCCTGCTCCACCACGGGGAGCAGCTCCAGCTCAAACAGCGACTCCTCGCGCTGCATGCGTGTCGAAACGTCGTGGCCCTGCACCATGGAATACCCCTGTTGCGGATCGCCGCTGCGGACTGCAGCAATTATACTCACCATGTGGCGCGCTTGCTTTGGCTTCTGCTCTGCCCCGCCGTTATCGCTGCCTGCCCGCGGTCCTCGGCGACAAGCCAGGCCGACTGCGAACTCGTCTATGCAGGCGGCGTGCTGAGCGTTGTCAGCGAGAGCGGCGTGCTCTGGCACGAACCCGTGCCCGACGCCCGCCCCTACCGCATCGTCGCGCTCGGGCCGCCCGCGCTGGCCACGACCTGCGGCCCAGACCTCACGCCGACAACCTGGGCGGTCAGCGACACCGCCACGGCTTACCCGGGGATGCTGCCCGCCCTGTGCCTGCCGCCCCTCGTCGCGCTGAGCCCCCTGCCCAACCTGGACGACCCCGACGCCCCTGGCGTGATACTGCTTGGTCCCACGGGAAGCGTGGTATGGCAAGCGGAGGCGGCGGAACTGCTCCTGCCCGAGACTGGCGAGGCGGACCGCGCTACGGCGTACATCGTGAGCGGAAAGGGCGATCTGGCCTACAACTTTGGCGCGGAACCCCGGTTCACTGCCGTGGAAGCATCGTCCGGGCATGTTCTCTGGCAAACCGCCCTTGAGCCGCGCTCACCCGTGGCCGGCGTGGTCCTTTGGGGCGCGGACAGCGCCCACGGGCTGCTCAGCCTGCAGTACGACTACGAGCTCTACGAGTTCGTGCGCTTCGACCTGCGCGACGGCAGCCTCGGCGAGCGCTGGCAGCTTGTCGGCCAGCCGGCATTCAGCCTGGTCTACCCCGGCCCCTCGGACGAGCCGTCCAGTGCCTCACTCGCCGGCTCCAAGCTGTCCGTGCTCGTCTTCCCGCAGACTGGCCCGCGCGAGAAATGGACCTTCGAGCTTGCCTCCGGGGAGTTCGCGCGCAGCCCGGACCAGGGCGCGCCGCCTCCCAGCCGGCGCGAGGACAACCCCCTGCCGGAAGAGGGCAGCGGGACTCCGAGCCCGTCCGCCCCGCCGTTCCCGCAGCGTCTGCTCCCCACCGAGTCGGGCACTGCATGGCGCATCCCCGCGCTGCTCAGCCCCGACGGGAGGGCGCTGGTCGTCGCGGGGGAAACGGCTCACCTGGTGAAGCTGAACGCCAGGTAGGGCTGGGCGCCCGCTCCGAGGCGTCAGGGCGGGGCGAGGAGACCGGCGCTTGGTGTTTGACAAAGGGCTTGCCACTCCGCTATGATCTGGGCCGGGTCTCGCGGATTGGCCCTGGGCATACGCGGATAAACGTGTTCGGGAATATCAGGAGGCAGCAATGAAGAAGCTGACGGCGGTAGTGGTGATTGGCGTCATCGTGCTGTGGGCCACGGTGGCCTCGGCGGCAAGCTACGCGGCGCTGGACAACGATCCTTACAACAGGGCCTGGGTCGGCGTGGGAGGCATGTACATCTCGGGCGACAACGGGCAGTCGCCCTCGGTGTCCGACAGCGAGTTCGTCCCCACGGTCAACCTGGCTGGTGTCTCCAAAATGCTCGCCTACCAGGTGTTCTACGGCATGGGCTCGGACACCACCGTGTACGGCGGCAACCTGGATTACATCCTTGCGAACAACTTCGACCAGTGCTTCACTTGCCCGGGGAGCGGCCAGTGGTGGTTCGGCGCCGGCGCCTCGGTGATGGTGGCCAGCGACCTGTACTACGATGTCGCGACGCCTACCGCAGCGGTGGATGACACCTTCTACGGCGGCAACGTGGGCTTCGGCTACATCTGGGGAGACTGGAGCATCAACCTCTACGCTCACTACCTCCAGGACCAGCTCGCCTTCCAGGGCATGCTGCTGTACAACATCACGAAGTAAGCTGTAACTCGGCTCATTAACTCAGCCCCGCGGGCCCAAGCCGCGGGGTTGCGCGTTTTCCCCCTCCGGCTTCGCCTATAATCCCCAGGATGTCTGAGCCAGTGCGCAAGCCGATCCTCCTGCTGATACTCGACGGCTGGGGCCTGGCCAAGGACCCCGCCAACTCGGCGATCGAGCTGGGCGACACTCCCACCTGGCACAAACTGTGGAAGGACTGGCCCCACACCCAGCTGGTCACCAACGGGCCCTCCGTGGGGCTGATCGAAGGCCAGATGGGCAACAGCGAGGTCGGCCACCTCAACCTCGGCGCCGGGCGCGTCGTCTACCAGGACCTCCTGCTCATCCGCCGCATGATCGACAGCGGCGAGATTGAAGCCCACGCCCAGCTAAACACGTTTCTCAAGGCCTGCTCGCAGGGCTCCAGCGTGCTGCACTTCGTCGGCATCTTCTCCGACGGCGGCGTGCACGGCCACATCGAGCACCTGCGCGGCCTGATCGACTTGGCCCGCCGGCGCGGGATCAAGCGCATCTGGATTCACGCGCTGCTCGACGGCCGCGACACCCACCCGCGCTGCGCCGAGCGCTACTTCGAGCTCGTCAGCGACAAGATGCACGCCGGCGTCGGCTTCGCCACCATGGCCGGGCGCTACTACGGCATGGACCGCGACCGCCGCTGGGGCCGCACCCTGCGCGCCTGGGACGCCATCGTCCACGCCGAAGGGACTCACGCCAAGGACTGGGAGGACGGCCTGCGCAGTGCCCGCGAGCGCGATGAAGGCGACGAGTTCGTCTCCCCCACCGCCCTCGGGGAGTACAGCGGCATGAACGACGGCGACTACGTGCTGTTCTACAACTTCCGCGCCGACCGCATGCGCCAGCTGGTCAGCGCCTTCCTCTTCGACGACTTCGACGGCTTCGAGCGCGGGCGCGTGCCGATGACCCGCGTGTTCAGCGTCCGCCGCTACCGCGACGACTTCACCAACCCCGTGCTGCTCGAAGAGGACATCGTCCCCGACACGCTCACCGAGCTTCTGTGCGAGCTCGGCATGCGCGTCTACAAGAGCGCCGAGACGGAGAAGTACGCCCACGTCACGTACTTCTTCAACGGAGGGCGCGAGGACCCCTGGCCCTGCGAGCAGCGCGTGCTGGTCCAAAGCCCGATGATCTCCACCTATGACCTAAAGCCGGAGATGAGCGTCTACGAGGTCACCGAGCGCCTGGTGCAGCACCTCAAGGCACACGACTTCGACCTCTACGTCGTGAACTTCGCCAACGGCGACATGGTCGGCCACACCGGCGTGCGTGAGGCGGTGATCGCCGCGGTCACCGCCGTAGACCACTGCCTGGAGCAGCTCATGGGCGCGGTGCACTGGGGCCACGAGGTGAGCGTGATCGTCACCGCCGACCACGGCAACGCCGAGGAGCTCACCTTCCCCGACGGCTCTGTCTCCACCCAGCACAGCATGAACGACGTGCCCCTGGTGCTGGTGGACGAGCCGAGGCGGGAGCTCAAGCCGGCGGACAAAGGGAGCTTCGGCCGCCTGTGGTCTCTCTGCGACGTCGCGCCGACGGTCCTCGCCCTCTGGGGCATCACGCCGCCCCCATCCTGGACCGGCGAGAGCCTGCTGGAGTGACTTGAGGCAGCGCCCGCCCCAGTGGCCCAGCCGAGCAGCAATCTCTGCTAGACTTCTAACACGCCATACCATGGGAGGATGGACCATGTGCAGCACGTCTCAGTTGGCAGCAGGCGCCCTTTCGCAAGCGGCGCTGCTCCTCACAGCGCTCCTTCTCGCATCCTGCAGCGCAGGTGGCCAGGGGGCGATGCTCGCCAGCACGTTGGACCGCGGCGCGCTCTCCGTCCAGCTTGACCCGGCGTGCCTGCTGTGGGGCGCGTCCCTTGGCTCACTGGGGATGACCACCACGCCCGCGGGCGACGGCCTGGTGGCCGAAGTGCGGGCGCAGGGCGCACGCGAGCTGCAGGCGGTGTTCTGCACGCTCAACTACGACGCGGGACGCCTGGCGCCCGAGTCCGTCGAGTGGGCCGGGGCGTTCGATCCCGCGCCCACACTGCGCCTTGCAGTGCTGAACGACCCCGGCGTCTTGCACCTCGGCGAGGTGATGATCCATCCCCGCACGCAGCCTGGCGGCGCGCCCCGCGGGCTGAACGGCGACTATGCGGTGGCGCGCGTGCATTTCCGCAGCAAGCCCGCCACGGCGCCGCGCCTGGCCGCGGAGGTGGCCGGCGCGCCTGCATCCCGGCCCACCCGCCTGGCGTGGGACCCGGGTAGCTCCACCCTCACCTGGGGCTATGGCAACACCGGCGACTACGACCAGAACAGCCAGGTGAACCTCGCCGACCTGACACCCCTCGCCGTGCACTTCGGCGAGAGCACGCCGGGTGACTACTGGGGCATCGCCGCGGTGATTGACGGCGACGCCAACGGCGCGCTGACCCTCGGCGACATCACCCCCATCGCTCAGCACTTCGGCAGCCTACTGAACTGCTACAACATCTACTCCGCCACCGACTACCATGCCGCCCCGAATGCGCCCGACGACCCGTCGCCGGGCGGGCCCATCGCGACGATCTATCTCGCTGACGCCACCGGCGACCCGCACGCTGAGCGCCTGCAGTTCGCCCACGTTCTCGGCGGCCCCGCGCCCGACGAGTACTACTGGGTGCGCCCGGACGGCGCGATGCTGCCCGGCACCGGCAGCGAGGGCGAGCGCAGCAACCTCGCCGGCGGCCCCGATCCAACCCACCTTCCCACCGCCGCGCTCACCGCCGATGTGGTGAGCGGCCCCGCGCCGCTCACCGTGCAGTTCAGCGGCTCCGGCAGCACCGACCCCAGCGGGGCAATCCAGACCTACGAGTTCGACTTCAACGGCGACACCGTCTTCGACCTGAGCCAGACCACTCCCGATCCGCCGCCGTACACCTACAGCTCCGTGGGCACGTTCAACGCCACCCTGTGCGTCACCGATGAGCTGGGCAACACCGACAAGGACAGCGTGACGATCACCGTCACCGGCACTTCCCCCGGCCTGACCAACCTCTTCTTCCTGCACCACTCCACCGGCCAGGGGATCATCGACGGCGGCGTGCGCCAAGCCGTGTACGACTACGACGCGGCTAACGCTGCGAACTTCGAGTTCTGGGACCACGGCTACAACGCCGACGGCCTGCGCGACGCCCTTGGCAACTACGCGGGCTGCTACAACATCCCCAACGACGACACCGACCCGCCCGGCCTGTACTACCTCTGGACGAGCAGCAACGCGGACGCAGTGGACTGCCGCAACCTGATCCTCGCCAACCACGACGTGATCGCGTTCAAGTCCTGCTTCCCCGCCTCGGCCATCCCCGACTTAACGGAGCTGAACCAGCGCAAGACGTGGTACCTCGCGATGCGCGACTTCTTCGACGCGCACACCGACCACCTCTTCGTCGTGATGTCCACCCCGCCGCTGCACCACCTCGACACCAACGCTACCGAGGCGGCCAACGCCCGCGCCTTCGCCGACTGGCTGAAGAGCAGCGCGTACCTGAGCGGGCACGCCAACGTCGTGTGCTTCGACCTGTTCGATTTGCTCGCCGCGCCCGATGACGGCAGCGCAACGGCGAACATGCTCAGGTCCGACTACGAGGGCGACTACGCCACCGACGGCTCGCATCCCAACACCCTGGCCAACCAGACCGTCGCCCCGCTGTTCGCCAACTTCCTCTGCAACGCCGCAGCGGCCTATCAGTAGGCGCCGCGCGTGCGCGGTGCGTAGGCGCCGCTGAGAAGCGGCGCAGTGCAATGACCATTGATCACGCTGTCATCTCGGCCTTGCGACAACAGTGATTGAATAGACGCGGATCTCCACGTCGCTGATCGATGCCGCGTCTGTAAACACCGGGTCTGACGGTAGTCCCGTTCCCGGGCTATAGCACTTGACCTGCACTGTCATTCCACCGCGCTCACGGGACCTCGGCGAGGCGATACCCAGCTTCCGCACACCCACGCGCAGTCCCGGCTCTACCAGAAATGTGATCTCATCTGTCTGAGAGTCTGCGTCGGACGCCAGGGGTATGAGCCACGGCTCGATCAGCCAGCCTTCGCCCTTGACCGCTGAGAACGGTTTGAGCCTGCCAAGCTGCTTCGCCCTCATGTCGCCCTTCAGCAGCCCTGCGTCAAGTGCAGATGACACTCGCAGCGTGACACCAAACCCCTCGCCTGCATAGACAGTCTGCGGGAGGATCACGTCCTCGACGTAGGGCAAGCGTACCGAGAACAGGTCGGTCGGCACCTGGCTCCACGGGTCCCACTCGGTTGAGGAGTGGCACGAGGTCAGGCATGCCAGCAGGGCACACACGAAACTGAGAGGAACGTATCTATTGACCTGCACGGCTAACCTCCCCCCGGGCGGTTCACGACGGTGATCGGATAAAGGCGGGTCTCCCAGTCTGCGCCCCACGCGGTGCCTTCCAATACCGAATAGGAGGCTGTCATTCCACCGAGTTCGCGGCTGGGTGATGTAGTGACCCCAAGGGTCCATTCTCCCTCAGGAAGACCTCCCTCACAGGTGTAGTGCATCGTATCCACCAGAGGCCCCTCTTCCGACAGATAAGGAGACATCCACGTTTCGAGAAGCACGTCATACGGGCCAGATGGTGGGAAGGGCTGGTAGTAGAAGAACCTCCTGGTCTTTGACTCCGGGTCTCCTCTCAGAATCCTAGGCTCCAACACCGAGGATACGCGCAGCGTGACAACGAAGTCCTCGTTCGCATAGATCGGGTCGGGAAGAGTGACCTCCTCAACGTACGGCAAATACACAGTGATCGACGTATCCCCAATGCTGGGACCGTAGCCCCACTCGTCAAGTCCTGCATCCGGTGGCAGTCCCCCGCCGCCACACGCGGGTAGCAGCAGAAGAAACACCAGGAGAAGGGCGGCCTGCGCACGTTCAATGCGCACTTCTCTCCCTCGGCGCGGCCGGAGCCCCTGCTGCTCAGCGTTGAACCACCTCGTGGCGACTATCATGCTTGCCACCTCCCAGGAGAGCCAATCGAAGGCTCTCTAGCATGATCTTACCCAGCTCACGGCAAGCCGCAACCTGCCCGCCGCGGCTACTTATGCCACACGCCGGCTTGGCCGTGGCTCAAGCTGTCGAGCGCGCCGCTCTCCAGCCACTGCCGCGCCATCTCGCTGCCCTTGAGATGCGCGTCCCAGAACGCCAGGCTCGCCATCCGCACCCAGGAGAAGATCGCCGCCTGGTCGTAGCTCTCCGCCCAGTGCTCCTGCTGCGCGCTCAAGCCCAGCGCGCGGTTCATCGGCCCCGACAGCCGCTCGTCCGGCCCCGCGTCGCCGCCCAGCTTGCCGGTGAACGACATGTGCGTCGCGCCCTCGATGTACACCAGGTACTTGCCCCCCGCCGGGGCGTAGTAGTACGGCTCGCAGCGCGACAGCGGCGTCTGCGCCGTCCGCGTTGACTCGTCGAGGCTGCCCGTCATCACCATCATCGGCTCGTCCACCCCGTCCCAGCTATGCTCGTTGAAAGCGCTCAGCAAGGGCGTGATCCCCTGGCCGCTGAGCACGAGGATGCAGCTCACGCGCCCATCGCGCAGGTCGGCCGCCTCCGGCCCGCCCGGCCCGTTGATCGCCATGTCGTTGCGCGCGCCGCCACTCAGCATCGCCGTCATCGCGCCCGCGCTGTGCCCGCCCACGCCGATGCGCGCTGGGTCCACCTTGCCCGCCAACTCCGGCACGCGGCGCGCGAGCTCGTCCAGGCTGGAGATGACGAATGAGTCGTCGGCCACGCGGCTTAGTCGGTACTGCGGGTCGGTGCCGAAGCGTTCGACGATGCCGCCCATCCCCGCCTGCTCGCCCTGCGCCCGGCGCAGCTCGATCGAGTCCTCGTGCGTCGGCGCGATGACGACGTAGCCGTGCTCCGCCCAGTAGCTGAGCAGCCCTGCGCCCACGTCCTTGCTTCCCCCAGCGCCGTGGGAGAAGACGATTACCGGGTACGGCCCGCCCGTGGCGGCGTAGTACACCTTCACGGGCAGATCTTTGCCCCGCGCAGCGTCGTGCAGGATCACCTCGTCGGCGGTGCGTACATCGAGGGTCGCGCCGGACGCATATGCGCCGGGCGCACTGGGCTGCGCGCCTGCCAGGTACTCGCTGCCCGCGCCGTCACGCGCGCTTGCCGCATATGCTTTGCCCATGCGGTCCCGCACGGGTGCCGCCACGGCTGACGCCGCACCCGCCCTGGCCGCGTGCAGTGCGCCAAGCAGCAGCAGCCCGACAGCCGCCATGACCAGCCCCGCGCCCCACCAGGGGCTGAGGAGCCCGCGCCACGCCTTGCGCCACAGTCTGTGCATCCGCGCCTCCTGCGCCCGGCGCCGCTGCACCAAGCTACGCTCAGTAGGAGCCCGCAGCGGCTACCGCTGTTTCAGCCGCCGCGGTATACTATAGATGTCCCAACGGGCCGTCCCACCCGTTGGCTACCTCCTAATGTACTATGCCGCCCCGCAAGGGGCGGCTCTGCAAATCCCCCCGCGTGAGCCCGCCGCGTGCGCAGGCCCAGCGGCGGTATAATCCATGCGAATCACACCGCGAGTCCCATGACTGGGACCTCCATCAGCCGATCTGGGAGGTGGCTGGCATGCATAAGTTCGTTATGTTGGCTCTGGGGCTGGGTATCCTGTTGGCGGGCTGCAAGACCCTCAACGTCGGGACAGACAGCAGCCCACTGCGGCCCCCGAGGATTCTGTCGGTGGTGTTCACGCCGCTGCACGGCCTGCCATTCATCTACGGTGGCGAGGAGTTCTCCGTCACCGTGACTTGGGATTACGGTGTGGCGCCCTATGAAATCACGATCAACATGGGAGCCCATGCCATGCCGATGACATGGTCTGAGAGCGGCGTCGTGTCCCCGTACTCCCACACCTTCACGGGGGTCATCCCGTACACGGCTGACAGAATGTGGGACACCTACGCCCTGACCGTGAGGGACTCGATCGGCAACGTCGGCGCACAGACGGGAGTCTACATCCTTACCATCGGTGACCATTGGTCGCCGCCGACGATCACCGGCACCTACGATGCTGCTACCAAGACGATCACGGCCATGGTGAGCGACCCCGACGGCGACCAGGTATGGGTGTGCTCCACGGCTTCGGGCACGATTGCGGTGAGCCCGGCGATCATCGCCGCTGCGCCGTACGTGTTCAGCGTGACGGCCGTTGACATCATCGCGGGCGGCTCAGGCACCGTGACCCTCACAGCGGATGACGGCTCGGGCTGGAATCCACTGCCGAGCTGGACTTCGGCGACGATCACCATCGCGGCGCCTGTCTTGGCCCCTGACACGATCTTCGCCATCCCGGCGGAGGCCACCGCGGGGGCTGATGAGGAAGTCACAATCACCATCGCCACAGGTTTTCCCGCGCACCCCTTCAAGTACCTGAACGGCGTGGGCGTGACCTTCCAGGGCGCAGTCGTGAAGGTGGCCGGCGTGGACCGCTTCGACCCGACCGCCGGCGGTTACTACATGCCCAACAGCCTTAACGTCGGCGCGCCGGGAGGCTCAGCATGGCCTGGACCCCCGGAGGCCCCGGACGGCATCTGGGCTGACCTCGGCACGACGTTCATCATCCCCGCCCCGGACGACTTGGTCAACCGCACTACGGACATCGGCGGCGGCCGCGTGCGTCTCGACCTCAACCTATCGCCGCTTGACGGCACCGAGAGCACGACCGTGAGCGGGGTGCTGTGCAACTTCGGCCTCATGTTCGGCGCGGCCGGAACGTACACGCTGGGGTTCCAGGAGTTCTCGGTCGTGAAGCGCACGTACTACAGCGACAGCGCCAGCACTGAGTACTTCTGGAGCCATTACCAGGCGGATGAGACAGGTGCGCTGGCTCCGGGCGAGACCATCTCCAACGAGATCACCGTGAGTTAGCGCAGCGGCGTCAACGATGGGTTCCGGCACAGCGCCTATCCGTTAGAATGTCAGGCCATGGATGACCAAGTCCCTGCCCCGCCGCCGCGTACTAAGGCGGAGAGCGGCGCCGTCGCGCGCAGCGAGGACCTGAACCCGCTGCTGCCCGATGGCACGAAGAAGCGCATCCTCACCGGCGACCGCACCACCGGCAAGCTGCACCTCGGCCACTACGTCGGCAGCCTGCGCAACCGCGTGCGCCTGCAGGGCGTCTACGACACGTTCATCCTGATGGCCGACGTGCAGGCGCTCACCACGCACTACGACCGCCCCGAGGTGCTGAAGCAGAGCGTATGGGACGTGGCGCTGGACTACATGGCGGTGGGCCTCGAGCCCTACACCGGCGGCGCGGACGACGGCAGCAAGGCGAAGATTGTGATCCAGAGCATGGTCCCCGCCATCGCCGAGCTGACGGTGTACTACGGCCTGCTCGTGCCGATGAGCCTGCTCTTGGATAACCCCACTACGAAAGCGGAGGCTGAGCAGTTTGGGATGAAACAAGGCGAGGCGTCCGCTGCGGTGTCAACAGCAATTGAGCGATTCCCGGAGAGTGTGCTCGATCTTGCTGCTGACGTACGCGCCTATCTAGCAAAGCGCTACCCAGAGATCCGTAGGGCCGAACATGGTGACGTGATCCAGGCTGCGGCCGCGCTTATGCAGGAGCGAGATGCGGAGATTGCGGACGCAATGCTCCGGCTTGCCCAGCCGCGAGCGGTCAGACCCAGCGCCATACTCCAGACAGACTTAGACAACGTGCGGCTGCCCCTTCAGGAGGGCAGTTACGATCGGGCCAAGACGATCTTCAACTCACTCTACGACTACTACTCCCTGGCCCAGCGTGTGTTCAGTTTGTCCAGCCTCAAACAGCCTGCACCTCTTTTGGAGGCGATCAGCGAGTTTGAGCGCTTGGGCAATGAGCACGCGCTCTACGCGTTTCCGAGTTCGGACCCGCAGTCATTCCGAGCTTGGATTGAGTCCCTGGACGCGGAGATCGGCCTTAGCTGCGCCCTGCTGAACAGCGGGATAGCAAACAAACTACGTGACATCCTAGTCGGCCGGATTAGGGAGGAGGGCAGACGGTCGCTACGCTACGGCTTCCTCGGGTATCCCGTGAGCCAGGCGGCGGACATCACCTTCGTCGGCGCGCATCTCGTGCCCGTCGGCGAGGACCAGGTGCCGCACATCGAGCTCACCCGCGAGATCGTCCGCCGCTTCAACAGCCAGTATGGTGGCGGACACGGCGGTCCGCCCTACCAGCAGGGCCGCCCGCCCCACCAGCAGGGCCAGGTGCCCCACGAGGAGATCCTCGTCCTGCCCCAGGCGCTCATCGGCGGTGGCACGGTGAAGGGCCTCGACGGCGGCGCCAAGATGAGCAAGTCCCTCGACAACGCCATCTATCTCAGCGACGACTACGCTGAGATCTGGCGCCGCGTGAGCCGCGCCGTCACCGACCCGCAGCGCGTCCGCAGGCATGACCCCGGCCGCCCGGAGATCTGCAACATCTTCGCCTACCACGAGCTGTTCAACGCCGAGACCGAGCCCGCCATCGCCGCCGCCAATCTCAGCGTGCCCAGCGTGGACGAGACGGCGCAGCTCTGCCGCACCGCGGGGATCGGCTGCGTGGACTGCAAGAAGAACCTCGCCGCCAAGCTCGACGCGTTTCTCAGCCCGATGCGCGAGCGCCGCGAGGCGTGGGCGAAGCGCCCCGACGACCTGCGCGACGTGCTCCTCGCGGGCACCCAGCGCGGCATTGAGGAGGGCGAGAAGACGCTTGGGCGTGTCCAGCAGGCGATGCACCTGAACTACTTCACGTAGCGGCCGCAGACATGCGGCCCTGATTCGCGCCCATGATACCCGGGCCGGTTCTCACCGGCCCCTGCGAAGGCCCCCGCGCCCGCCCGGCTTTTGCGGCACAGGCGTCCCGCCTGTGGATGGTAGGCGGCACTTCAGTGCCGCCCTCGCGCCGGGCTGAAGCCCGGCCTACCAGTAGCGGCGGCATCCTGCCGCTGTCCATGTGTGGCGCGGCATCCTGGGGGCGGCTCGCCTGTGACTCCCCCGTAAGGGCGACCGACAGGTCGCCCGCCGCGGCCCCTGATTCCTCTGTTGATTGGATCATCCGTGATGAGACTGAGACTCAGTCTCAATCCGATGGATGAAACCCAGACTCTGGATGCGTGTGCAGGGCGGCGGGTGCGGCGTCGAGGACCGGCCTTCATTGCGTGGCTTCCCGCGCGGGGCTAAAGCCCCGCCTACCGGTAAGGCGGCGCGGATCAGGAGCCGGGCAATCGCAGCAGCGTGCTCGGCGTGCCCTCGGCGCCGTCGAGCTCCGGCCGCACCCAGCAGTACCACCCCGGCGTGACGCCCGAGCCGTCGAAGACGAAGCGCCGGCGCTGCGATGCAGGCGGGCCCAGCGCCTGCTCAAAGCGCACGTGGCCCAGCGGGGCGATCGTCGAGGGCGCGTCGAAGCTCGCCGGGTAGTCGCTCTGGCTGGGCGAGGCGTAGACGTTGTAGCCGGTCAGCGCGGAAGAGAAGTACCACGCCACTCTGTTGATGTCGCCCAGATTGACGAGGCCGTTGGTGTCGCCGTCCACTACGTACTCGATGCTGAAGTAGTCACCGTGATTGGCCCTACCCATGAGCCGACCGGTCTCGAGGGCGTCGGCGACGTTCACCACACTGTCCTGGTTGTAGTCGCCCAGGTTGTTGTAGCCCCAGACGAGCTTCTGGCCCGCCAGATCCCAGGCCAGCCAGGAGTGGTCATCCTCGCAGTGCGGGGGGACGAGCTGGGCATAGTCGGCCAGCGTACTCGCCAGGCCCTCGTTGCCCAGCCGGTCGACTGGGCGGACCCACCAGTAGCGGATGGGCTTCTCCGTCATCTTGAACCGGAAGCGCAGGTTGCTGAGGTCCTCGTTATCCAGGAACAACCCAAGGGGACTGCCCAGGCCGAAGGACACGAAGGCAACGAGCTCTACGCCGGGACCGGCGGAGCCGTTCGAGTCGGCCGGATAGTCGGCTTCGTTCTCGCTCCGATACACAGCGTAGCCGCTGACTGAGACGCCGTAGCTCACCGCGATGCTGGCCAGGTCTCCCATCGTGACATAGCCGTTGCCGTCGCCGTCAGTGTTAGCCAGCGAGTTGTAGCCGTCAGAAGGATTCCCCCAAAGGACTTCCGCCCCGTAGTTCGCCGCTACCGGGATGATGTCGGCCAGGTTCACCTCGCCGTTCATGTCCCCGTCGCCCTTGTTGGTGTACATCCAGTGCAGCGTCCAGGGCCCCCCGCCCCAGAAGAGCTGCGTCTGGCCGCTCGTCGCGGCGGGTGCCTTGCTCACGCGGCGTGTAGCGCCAGCCGCCCTTCCCGGCGCGAAGCGCACTCGCGCGACTACTGCATCGCCGCTGAACCCCGCCTGTTCCTGCGGGCGCACAAGCACCTGCCCGAGGTGCACCACCCCCGGCTCGTCCAGCACGGCAAGGGTGAGCACATCCGCATCCGGCGGCAGGGACGCCGCCGCTACGGGTGTTGCGCTCCCCTCGGCCCTTGGCCCTTGGCCCTCGGCCCTGCCCCCAAGCGCGCCCGTAGCCTCCGCGCTCAGCGGATGCCACACTGTGGCGTCGTAGCGCAGATCGGCCAGCACCGCCTTGAGCCCTTGCGCATCGCTCACGGCGATCGCCACTGCGACTCCCTCCGCGGTGGGCTGGACTTGCAGTCGATACTCCGCCCGCCCCGCCCCGCCCGGCACATCCGCCGGGACCAGCGCCAGGCTGAAGCTACCCTGCCGCGCGACCACGTCTGCATCACTGAGGATCGCGCCCGGGGCTCCATTACCCCCGGCTGCACCCAGCCCGGCCAGCTCTGCTCCCGCCGGGGCTTGCCCCGCGCAGGCCGCAAAGAAGGTCGCGATGACTAACCCGCACAGCGCTACCGCCGTCGCGGACAGCGCGGAAAGCCTCTTGCTATCCATAGACCTACCTCCAGTTCAGCGACACCGAAAGTATAACCTCGCTGTGCCGCGTTCGCAATGAACACCTGCGGGCGATTTCCGGGATCACACTAAGCCGCCCCGCCAGCTACTCCCCATCCGCCGCGGCAGTCCCCGCCTGCTCCTTGCGGTACTGCATTGCCCGCTCCTTGGTCATCGCCTCATACTTCTTCATGCACTCCGGCAGTGCCAGATCCGGGTAGTGCACCTGGGCCAGGTCGGAGATGATCGGCGCCAGGTCGTCGCTCAGCTTGAGCTCCCTCCTGCACCCGAGCAAGCAGTGGCATGCGGCACCGCGTGCCAGCCCGGCGGTGGCGAGCGCCGACAATTCGTCGACGTCGGTCAAGTGCGCCTGCTGGAAGTGAGCCTTGTACTCCGTATAAGCCCCGCGGATGCGTTGGAGGGTTTCGATCTGCCCCGGCGCGAGATCCTGCGCCGCGTTCTCCTCAAGATAGCCACTGGCCATGCCCACCAGGAGCACGCCAACCAGGCCTTGAATAGGCAACTCCGGTGCGGACGACGCCAAGCGGCAGCCGAACTGGTGCCAAGCCTCGAAGCGTTGCATTCCGCCGTCCAGGTTGCAGGCGACGAACGCCTCCTTCAGATGCTCCTTCATCATGATGTAGTTGGGACTGGCAAGGGCGCTCTGCGCCTCGCAAATCGCTCCGCTGACGGGGATGCTGCCCGGGATGGCCCCCTTGTGAATGCCATCAACTACGTACTGGTACGGCCAAGGCTGCGGCAGGCGCAGATTGGGCGCCACGTTTCCCGCGGCCAAGTCACTGAGCCCCCGCTGCTCCTCGCCGAGCTCGAACCAGTACATCGCCCGGTCGTAGTACGCCCAGGCATAGTCCGGCCACCGCTCAATGACATCGTTGAGAAACGCTACCTCTTCGTCCTCAAACCGCCGCATCAGCGCAAGCGCGTCCACCTGCTGCTGCGGCTCCGCGTCAGACGGGATGCCGGCCATGTCTAGTTGCTCGTTGTGCTCGCCACGCACCTCGCGGTACAGCAGCAGCATCGTGTTGCAAGAGGCGACGCCGCGCCGCTGCGCATCAAGCAGGAAGTCCACGCGCCGCTTGTGCGCGGTCAAGCTGTCCTCCGCCGAGGCTCCCCCGGCCGTAGTGGGGCGCCCTATCCCGCTCGCGCAGAAGTACCGCAGCTCCCAGTAGCGCGGGTCGTTGCCGAAGTCCGCCTCCCAGGTGGCGAGCACGTCCTCCGGCACATCCGCCGCATTGGCTGACCCGGACGTGTTAAGCCGCTTGTCCACCTCCATCGCGTAACGGTCGAACAGCTTGTCGCCGGTCGGCGCCGGGGGCGTGCTCAGGTCCTTGGCCCCCAGCGCAACAAGCTCCCTGTACGCCCGGTCGATCGCCTCTTCAGGGATCGGGGATTGCACCAGGATGCGAAACAGGTCCGGGATGCCCAACACAGCCTCGGGTGGCAATGACGGTTTGAACAACGAGACGAGGTCTTCGAACGTCGCGAGCCTGGCCCCCGCCTCCTCCTTTGCGGGCGGGGCTCCCGCCGCACCGTCCTCCGCTGCCCGCGCCACTGCAGTCTGGCAGACAAGCAGCGCGACCACAGCAGTGACCAAGAGCCTCGCCGATACGCGCCAAACGATGGCGCCCCCGAAGTAGCTCATACTACGTCCCTGCATACTCACTCCCCAACTGCGATTCAGATGCAAATGAGACTACCACACGCGAGGCGAGGCCGCAGCGCCTCGCGGCCCGCAGGCAAACCGCCGCGCCCCAGCACGCACCCACACGCCGCGCTAGGTCACCCCGCCGCGATAATCGCCGATAATCCGCCCCCGCAGCGCCCATTCGGCCCGTTCCGGCGGTAAAATCACTGATAGCCCTTGACGCTCCCGGCGGGGATGCTATAATCACCGTCCGCCCGAAATCGGGCGCAAGGAAGGCAGGCGCACAGTGCCTGAGCCGCGCGTGGGTCCATCCCGCGTCCGGCAAGGCCGCGAACCTCCTTCCCCGGCGGCACCTTGAAAACTGTGTTTGGTGGTGAATGGACGCGGCGAGGCGAAAGCCGCCGTCGCGTCAAGTCCGCGGGCACCCAACCCGCGGACGAAAGGCAACGCCGACAGTATCTTGCATGTCGCAATTATCCATTTCATCTTGACGCCGCGGTAAGCCCGTGGCGCACGGGGCGTATGCCCCACGCTTAAGAAGTAAAGTCGAGGTGGGATGGCCAAGATACAAAGGGCACATGGTGAATGCCTTGGCGCTGGAAGTCGATGAAGGACGTAGTCAAGCTGCGATAAGCCTCGGGTAGGTGCGACAACCGTCGATCCGGGGATTTCCGAATGGGGTAACCCGGCGGGAGTAATGTCCCGTCATCCCATGCCCAAATTGCCTTCGGGCATACTAAGCATGGGAGGAGAAGCCGGCGAACTGAAACATCTAAGTAGCCGGACAAAAGAAAGAAACTTCGATTCCCTGAGTAGTGGCGAGCGAAACGGGAACAGCCTAAACCGTTGGTCTTCGGATCAACGGGGTTGTAGGGCCGTGCATAAAGTCTGATTAGAGTTAGGGGAACTGCCTGGAAAGGCAGGCCAGAGAAGGTGACAGCCCTGTACGCGAAAACTCGAAAGGATGGGCGCGGTACCTGAGTAGGTCGGGACACGTGAAACCCTGACTGAAACTGCGGGGGCCATCCCGCAAGGCTAAACACTCTCCAGCGACCGATAGTGAACAAGTACCGTGAGGGAAAGGTGAAAAGAACCCCGATAAGGGGAGTGAAATAGAACCTGAAACCGTGTGCCTACAAGCTGTTCGAGGGCTATGCGTGAATCAGCCTGAGAGCGTGCCTTTTGTGTAATGAGCCAGCGAGTTACGGTGACCGGCAAGGTTAAGGGATAAAACCCGGAGCCGCAGCGAAAGCGAGTCTTAAAAGGGCGTCGAGTCGGTTGCTGTAGACCCGAAACCAGGTGAGCTACCCATGGGCAGGGTGAAGCGGGGGTAAAACCTCGTGAAGGCCCGAACCTTCCCGCGTTGAAAAGCGGTTGGATGACCTGTGGGTAGGGGTGAAAAGCCAAACGAACCTGGAGATATCTGGTTCTCCCCGAAATTTCTTTAAGGAAAGCGTCGCGTGCTGACCCGCGGGGGTAAGCCTCTGGATGCTTGCGGGCGGGTAATACCGTACCTATTGCAACTAAAGTGAGAATACCGCGGGGTGGAGCGCGGCAGTGAGACCGTGAGGGATAAGCTCCATGGTCGAAAGGGAAACAGCCCAGATCTACAGCTAAGGTCCCTAAACATGGCTAAGTGGAGAAGGAGGTTGGATCTCATTGACAACCAGAAGGTTGGCTTAGAAGCAGCCATCCTTAAAAGAAAGCGTAACAGCTCACTGGTCAAGAGGTCCTGCGCCGAAAATGTAACGGGGCTAAGCCATGTACCGAAGCTTAGGGTGTCCGGCTTTTAAGCCGGGCGCGGTAGGGGAGCGTTCCTCGGGAATTCAAGCGCAACGGTGACGATGCGTTCCGGCCCGGGGAAGTGAGAATGCTGGCATGAGTAGCGACAAGAAGGGTGAGAATCCCTTCCGCCGAAAGGGTAAGGTTTCCTGGGGCAGGCTCGTCCTCCCAGGGTTAGTCGGTCCTAAGCCGAGGCCGAAAGGCGTAGGCGATGGCTAGCAGGTTAATATTCCTGCACCACCAACGTGTGTTGAAGCGGCGGGGACGCCCGCGGGTAGGCCAGAAGGTGATTGGTAGTGCCTATCCGGGACATAGGCCGGGGCGTAGTTCCCGGCCGAAGGGAACCGGCGAGCGGACTTCGGTCCGCGAGTGGTTCATCCCGCGGGACGAGAAAAGCCGTCCGTGGAGCACGTTGGTGACCGTACCGCAAACCGACACAGGTACCCGAGGAGAGAATCCTAAGGCGTGCGAGATAACTACCGCTAAGGAACTAGGCAAAATCACTCCGTAACTTCGGAAGAAGGAGTACCTCCGGGGGTGAGGCAACTTGCTTGCGCAGCCTCTGGAGGTCGCAGAGAATCGGCCCAGGCGACTGTTTACCAAAAACACAGGACTCTGCTAAGGCGTAAGCCGATGTATAGGGTCTGACGCGTGCCCGGTGCTGGAAGGTTAAGGAAGGGGGTTAGCCGCAAGGCGAGGCTCCCGACTGAAGCCCCAGTGAACGGCGGCCGTAACTATAACGGTCCTAAGGTAGCGAAATTCCTTGTCGGGTAAGTTCCGACCCGCACGAATCGCGTAACGATCTGGGCGCTGTCTCGGCGGTAGGCTCGGTGAAGTTGCAATGCCGGTGAAGATGCCGGCTAACCACAGTAGGACGAAAAGACCCCGTGGAGCTTTACTATAGCTTGGCCTTGGTCTTTGGAATATCATGTGCAGGATAGGTGGGACGCTTTGAAGCCGGGACGTCAGTCTCGGTGGAGCGGACGTTGAGATACCACCCTTGGTGTTCTGGAGATCTAACCGCGAGCCGTGAATCCGGCCGCGGGACATGGCCTGGTGGGTAGTTTGACTGGGGCGGTCGCCTCCTAAAGAGTAACGGAGGCGTACAAAGGTTCCCTCAGCGCGAATGGAAACCGCGCACAGAGTGCAAAGGCATAAGGGAGCTTGACTGCGAGACCTACAAGTCGAGCAGGTGCGAAAGCAGGTCTTAGTGACCCGACGGTTCCTCATGGTAGGGCCGAAGCTCAACGGATAAAAGTTACCCCGGGGATAACAGGCTAGTGAAGTCCAAGAGTCCACATCGACGACTTCGCTCGGCACCTCGATGTCGGCTCGTCGCATCCTGGGGCTGGAGAAGGTCCCAAGGGTTGGGCTGTTCGCCCATTAAAGCGGTACGCGAGCTGGGTTCAGAACGTCGCGAGACAGTTCGGTCTCTATCCACTGTGGTCGTAGGAGAATTGAGAGGAGCTGCCCCTAGTACGAGAGGACCGGGGTGGACCAGCCTATGGTGTACCAGTTGTCGTGCCTGCGGCATCGCTGGGTAGCTATGCTGGGAGTGGATAAGCGCTGAAAGCATCTAAGCACGAAGCCCACCTCAAGATGAGTTCTCCCACTGGATAACCAGGTAAGGCCCCTGGAAGATAACCAGGTAATAGGCTGGAGGTGTAGAGGCGGCAACGCCACAGCTGACCAGTACTAATCGGCCGAGGTCTTGGCCATTCCACCTCTTCTTCCTCATCCCGACCCCCAAGGGACTACGGCAGAAGAGGTTAATGCACGATACTTCGTCGTAGCCCCACCAAACACAGTTTTCCCGCCGGCGGCGGCCATGCCCGCCGCCCCGCGCCACGCTCCCCCGCTTCTCGCCCGTGCCCCGACTGCCCATTTCCATTCATTGCTCCACGGCTCGGCTCTTCACGGTGCCAGCCTATGTCCCCACCTGGCAACGCCAGCGACCTGAGACCGATTCTCATTTCGGGGATTTTTCGGAATCCGCTTGCTTTTCCGATTCCGCGGGGGTAGAATGCTGTGCAAATTCTCTAAGGGAGGCATGAAGTGGAAGCGTTGATGACAGCATGTGTCGCCATTGCGACCATCGTGGCAGGGGCTTCCATAGCCTTCGCAGCGAATTTCATGGACGTCTCGGCCAGCGACACAGGACAGGAGTACGCCGTGCGGAAGGTCTGGACTGATGGCGGCCTACGATGGATCGGCGTCATGGGGGACAAAGAGTTCACCCTCACCATCACAGAGTCCAGCCCGCTTAGTATTGATACGTGCTGGATCTACATAGACGGGACTACCACAACAGGCACTACGCGAAATTGCATCGTTGACGATCTTCGAGTGCATTACGCCTGTGCAGTGATCAAGTATGTGAACGGGCCATATGAGCTCCTCCAGTTCCGCGTACAGCCCGCGTGGAATTCCCCTTCTGCCGTCACCGCCGGTGCGACTGCACCCACCACATATGTGCTTCCGGTGAACGGGAGCGCTGCGGCCATGATCCTCCCCGTAGCAGAAGCCGACCCTGACGGGCCGGTAGGTGATAGGCCTATGTACTGCACTTGCGAGAACGAGGGGTGCTACGACATGTTCAGTCCTGGCCCAGCGAACTGCGATGACAGAGGAGTGGACTGCCACCATTGCTGGGACGATGACGATTGTACTGACGTATGGTAAGGCACCGAACTGCGCGGGGTTCAGCCAGGTCGTGTGCTGAAGGTCTGAGCCTAGAAGAGGTGAGGAATATGCTGCGAGCACCAGTGCAGGTCGCTTTAGTTGCCCTCGCAACGGTCATGGGCCTAGCTTCCTCCGTCGAAGCCGCCGAGCACCCTTCTCCCCCTAGCCCTGAGAAGCGGGCTGAGAGCTTGCAAGAGCCCCTGCGAACGGTACACTTGTCGTTGGCGCAGTCTCTACACGACTCCCAGGTGCAGGAATGGGATGGTGTGGCCACTGAGGAGCAGGGCTGGCGGGAGAAGGCATTGGCAGGTGTCGCTCTAGCCTTGGAGGAGTACTACGTTATGGAGCTTAGCTACCCTGAATCGGTTCACCAGCTCTTAGATTCGGGGTATCTCGACGCAGCAGCGCCAACGAAGGTCGAGCTACTTGATTTCACTCCCGATGCAAGCCGAGCGGACGACCTAACGCTCATATATATACCGCAGCCGATTGGCCGAACGACTTTGATAACCGCTCCTGGCAAAGGTTGCGGTGATACGCTTCGGAGTTATCGAGAGTACTGTCTTGCGGTCCCGGAAGCGCACATCCAGGTCTGGATCGGCGACGGAAAGCTGAGGAACACCAACTGGATGGAGCCGTTCTACAACTTCGGTGTCCATGACATACTGCGGATCAACCAAGAAAACCCTGGAGCATCTTCTTGCGCAAGCTGTTCGTGATACTCGGACTTACACTGGTCCCAGCAGCGGCGCTAGTTCTGGCCAGCCAGCTCGTGTGGGCAGAGCAGCCAGGGGCTTCCTGGTACTTGGCTGTGTCTGCTAGCGACGAGGGAGGCAACGACTCGGTACTTGTCCTGAAGACACAGGATAACATCACCCACATAGGTGTTCGGGGCGGCAGGCCATTCCAACTGATAGTGCGCAGCTCATACCCGCAGGCGCCTTATCGCGTGCTCGTCGCACTTACTGATGGGCAGGTGTATCCGGTTGACGATATGCGCCTGAAGTACTCCTGCGACTACTTTGTGCGTTGCTATGGGCTATTGATAGCGGAGTACCCGGGCGACGTGATTGAGATGCTCCCCTTCAGAGTGGTTCCTGCGTGGATGCCGGAGGAAGAAAGCACCATCCCAGAAGAGCAGCCGCCATTGAAGGAACCTGTCAGCGGCGACAGCCGTATCCAGAGCGAGATTGACATCTGGTGGGATACAGTCGTTATCCCGCAGGAGAAGTTCATCCGGCACGAGCAGGGCGAGCCCTGCCAGTTCGACGAGCCTGAGACACCTGGCAAGGAGAAGTAGGGACCGCCGGTCGGCGGCCCGCGCCGCCCACGGGCGGCGCCTGCACAGGCGGGCCGCCTGTGCCACCGGTCGAATCGGCGGCAGGGACGCCGCCGCTACTGCCACTTCTGCCTTCCGCCTTCTGCCTACGGCCTACTCCTTCCGCATATGCGGATAACGTGATAGAATAGCGGGTTGGAAGGCCCGCGGCTGCTCCAGTAGGTGGCGCCAGGGCCTGGAACGATGGTATTGCTGCGCCGGTGCCAGGGCGTGCGACGGCGATGGCTCGCCAGGCGGCCTGGGCAGCGGTGTTAAACTCAAGGCGCGAGGAGGCGGCTATGCAGAAGCATCACCTATTCACACCTGGTCCGACGATGGTGCCCGGCGACGTGGCGCTCGCCGGCGCGAAGGACATGATCCACCACCGCACCGACCAGTTCAAGGCGATCTACGACAAGTGCGGCGCGGGCCTGAAGCAGATCTTCGAGACCCAGCGCCCGGTGCTGGTGCTGCTGGGCAGCGGCACGGCGGCGATGGAGGGCGCGGTGGCGGGGCTCGTCAGTGCCGGCGAGAAGATGATCACCCTCAACGGCGGCAAGTTCGGCGAACGCTGGGGCAAGATCGGCAGGGCCTACGGCTGTATGGTGCACGAGGTGAAGTACCCCTGGGACGACTTCGCCAGCGTGGACAAGCTCGAGCAGGCGCTTGCGGACTGCCCCGACGCGGTGGCGGTGTTCACGCAGCTCAACGAGACGTCCACCGGCGTCGGCAACCCGATCAAGGACCTGGCCGCGGTCTGCCAGAAGCACGGCAAGATGATCGTCGTGGACGGCATCAGCGGGCTGACCGCGATGGAGTGCCCGATGGACAAGTGGGGCCTCGACATCCTGCTCACCGGCAGCCAGAAGGGGCTGATGATGCCGCCGGGGCTGGCGTTCATCGCGCTCAGCGAGCGGGCGGCGGAAAAGGTCAACGCGACGCCGCCGCGCTGCTTCTACAACGACCTCAAGGCGGCGCTGGCCAACGACCTGAAGAGCACCCACGCCTGGACGAGCGGCGTGAGCCTGTACCAGCAGCTCAGCGTGGCGCTGGACATGATGCTCAGCGAGGGCCTGCACAACATCATCCACCGCTGCCACACCCAGGGCGAGGCGGTGCGCAGTGCGGCGCGCGCGCTGGGCTTCCGCATGCTCAACGAGAAGAGCCCGGGCGACGTGCTCACGCCGATCCTGCTGCCGGAGAACGTCAAGGCCGGCGAGGTGGCGAAGTTCCTGCGCACTGAGTGGGGCATCTACTTCGCCGCCGGCCAGGACGACTACAAGGACAAGATCATCCGCATCGGCCATCTCGGCTATCAGGATCACTTCGAGACGATCATGGCGATCGCCGCCTTCGAGATGGCGATGAAGCACTTCGGCATGGACATCGAGCTGGGCAAGGGCGTGCGCATCGCCGAGGAGATGCTGCTGGCCGATCTCGTGAAGCCGAAGGTGGCGGCGGCGTCCTAGGCGGGCCGCACGTGGTATTGAATGACAGGGCCGCCTGCGCTGCGGCCAGGCAATGAAGGAGCAAGACGATGGCGAAGGTGCTGGTGTGTGACGCGATGAGCACGGGGCCGCTGAAGACGATCAGCGACTGCCCGTACCTCGAAATGACCTACAACCCGGAGGTCAGCGCCGACGAGCTGCCCGCGGCGGTGAAGGGCATGCACGCGATGGTGGTGCGCTCGCGGACAAAGGTGACCAAGCCGGTGATCGACGCCTTCGACGCGATGCAGCTGATCATCCGCGGCGGCGTCGGCGTGGACAACATCGACGTGGCGTATGCGCACGAGAAGGGCATCGAGGTGCGCAACACGCCCGCGGCGTCCAGCGTGTCGGTGGCCGAGCTGGCGATCGCGATGATGTTCAGCTTGGCGCGCAAGCTGGTCCCGGCGACGAACTCGATGCTGGCCGGAGCGTGGGAGAAGAAGGCGTTCAAGGGCAGCGAGCTGTGGCAGAAGACGCTGGGCGTGGTCGGCCTGGGGCGCATCGGGCGCGAGGTGGCGCGGCGCGGCGAGGCGCTGGGGATGAAGGTCATCGGCTACGACCCGTTCGTCAAGGCCGAGCAGGTGACCGAAGCGCACGTCGAGCCCGCCACGCTGGACGAGCTCATCGCGCGCGCTGACTTCATCACGCTGCACGTGCCCTGTGACGAGACTACGCACCACCTGATCAACGCCGCGCGGCTGGCGCAGATGAAGAAGAGCGCGTACCTGGTGGACTGCGCCCGCGGCGGCGTGCTGGACGAGAGGGCGCTGGCCGAGGCGCTGAAGGCTGGCCTGCTCGCCGGCGCTGGGCTCGACGTGTACGAGAAGGAGCCGCCCGCGGAGAATCTGTTCGCCGGGATGCAGAACGTCGTGCTCGCGCCGCACATCGGGGCGCAGACGGCCGAGGGCCAGGAGCGCGTCGGCGACGAGGTGGCGGTGATCCTCAAGGACTACTTCGCCGCGTCCGCACGCGCGTAGGCTGGAGCGTGAGCTAGACTGCCAGGCACTGCAGCTGCCACGCTGCTCATCACGGATACGGAGGAGCAACGCTCATGGCAATCATCATGCCCTTTCGCGGGACGCGCTACGACAAGGCGCAGGTGGGCGACCTGGACCGCGTCGTCACGCTGCCCTACGACCGCATCACTGAGGAGCTGCAGGATGAGTACTACGCCAAGAGCGAGTACAACATCTGCCGCGTGATCAAGGGCCGCGAGTACCCCGGCGACACACCGCAGAGCAACGTCTACACCCGCTCCGGGGCGACGTGGCGCGAGTGGATCGCACTGGGCGTCGTGCGCGAGGACGCTCACCCGGCGCTCTACGTCTACCACCAGGTGTTCAGCGCCGAGGGAGCGGAGCGCACGCGGCGCGGACTGTGCGCGATGGTCGAGCTCATGGACTACTCCAGCGGCGCGGTGAAGCCCCACGAGCGCACGCTCGACGCGCCCAAGGAGGACCGCTTCCGCCTGTTCCTCACCACCGACACTCACTTCGGGCAGATCTTCCAGCTCTACCCCGACGACTACAACGAAGTGATGGGCATGCTGGGCAGCGAGATCCAGCGCCCTCCGGACATCGAGGCGCGCATCGACGAGGAGGGGCGCGTGATCCATCGCATGTGGGCGGTGGCGGACCAGGCTGCGTTCCAGGTCGTCTCGCGCACGATGCAGGACAAGCCGCTGTTCATCGCCGACGGGCACCACCGCTATGAGACGGCGCTGCGCTACCGCGACCACCGCCTGAGTGAGTACACCGGCGGCGCGGATGGGCACAGCCCCTACTACGCGATGATGACGATGGTGGGGATGAGCGACCCCGGGCTCGTCGTGCTGCCCACGCACCGCGTGCTCTTCGGCCTGCCGCACTTCGACGTGGACAGGCTGGTGGCGGAGCTGGCGAGATACTTCACGGTCAAGCCCTGCGCGACTCGCGCTGAGATACAGTCGCAAATGCACGCGGCGCGCGCGGACGCCGGGCGCAACGTGTATGGGCTGTACAGCGGCGGGCGGTTCTGGTTCTTCGAGCTGAGGGACAGGGACATCCTGGCCAAGCTCGCGCCGGAGCGCAGCGCGGCCTGGCGCTCGCTGGACGTCGCGGTGCTGCATGAGGTGGTGCTGGAGCATCTGCTGGGCATCGACAAGGCGGCGCAGGCGGCCAAGACGAACCTGAGCTACGACCGGCTGGCGGAGGTGGCCATGGCGCGCGTGGACCAGGGCACGCACCAGGCGGCGGTGTTCATGAACCCGACGAAGTTGGAGCAGATCCGCGACGTGGCGGGCAAGGGCGAGGTGATGCCGCAGAAGAGCACCGACTTCTACCCGAAGCTGATCGACGGCCTGGTCGCCTGCCGCGTGGACCTGGGGCGGCAGCGGTAGCGCGCGAGCTTCGCTGGTACAATTGACGTGCGCCACATGAGTGCGAAGAAGAGACAGCAACCGCAGCCCAGGTTCATTGTGGATGTGAATGGCAAGCCGACAGCCGTGATCCTGGACCTGGAGACTTACGAGAGCATGGCTGAGTGCTTCCGGGACGCGCACGGAGAGCAGGCTGCTCCTGCGTTTGAGGGCTTGCTGAAACTGTCGGAAGACACGCTGGGATTCTGGGATAACCCGATTGACGATGAGGTCTGGAGCAACGCCTGACCGCGACCTGGGCGCCGAGATGCAGGTACAATGCTGGTGGAGCGGACGCATGCAGGCGCACACATTCACGGCAGTCGTCGAATACGACCGCGAGAGTGGGATGTACGTTGGGAGCATTCCAGACCTCCCGGGCGCATTCACTCAGGGCGCGACCTTAGATGAACTGCGCACGAACCTGAAGGAAGTCGTCGAGCTAATCTCGGCGGACAAAGCAGAACGCGGCGGTGAGAGGTGACCCCCTTCGACGGACTTGAGCTTAGTCTGGGCAGCCTGCCGCTGCTCTCCGGCGCGCTGACGCGCAGCTTAAGCCCGGAGAACCCCAGCGGCGAGCCGGGGCGCGGGGGCATGGCGAAGGAGGGCACCGGCGCGCGCGCCGCCCGCGAGCTCGGCCCAGGCTGGAAGATCAACCCCTGCGTGCACATCGAGGCCGGGCAGACCTTCACGCTGGCCGACGTCGCTGGCCCGGGGGCCATCCAGCAGGTCTGGCTGACGCCCACCGGTCACTGGCGCTTCGCCATCCTGCGCGTCTACTGGGACGGCGAGCAGAGCCCATCGATCGAGGTGCCGCTGGGCGACTTCTTCTGCATGGGCTGGTGCCGCTACGAGCCGCTGTCCAGCCTGGCCGTGTGCGTCAACCCCGGCAGCGGGCTCAACTGCTACTGGCTCATGCCGTTCCGCAAGCACTGCCACATCACCGTGGAGAACATCGCCGCCGAGCGCGTGACGCTCTTCTACCAGGTCAACTACACGCTCACGGACGTGCCCCCCGACGCGGCGTATCTGCACGCCCAGTTCCGCCGCGTCAACCCGCTGCCCTACAAGGAGGTGTTCGTCATCCTCGACCATGTGCAGGGCCAGGGGCACTACGTCGGCACGTACATCGCCTGGGGGGTGAACAGCAGCGGCTGGTGGGGCGAGGGCGAGGTGAAGTTCTTCATCGACACTGACCGCGAGTATCCCACGATCTGCGGCACGGGCACCGAGGACTACTTCCAGGGCAGCTACGACTTCGAGAACCCGGTGACGAAGCAGTACGAGGCGTTCACCACGCCTTACAGCGGGCTGTGCCAGGTGCTCCGCCCCGACGGGTTGTATGGGTCGCAGCAGCGTTTCGGGATGTACCGCTGGCACATTCTGGACCCGGTGCGGTTCCGCGAGGCGCTGCGGGTGACGATCCAGGCGCTGGGATGGCGCAGCGGCGGGCGCTACATGCCGCTGCAGGACGACATCGCCGCGACCGCCTGGTGGTACCAGACCGAGCCGCACGCAGCCTTCCCGCCGCTGCCCGGCAAGGACATGCTGGAAGTAGTGTAGGGGCTTCTTCCTGGGAGCGCCGCCTTCCAGGCGGCATTCGGGCGGCTCGCGAGCCGCCCCTACAACGCGGACCGCATGTCTGCGGCCCTACAGCAGCACTGCGGCGGCTGTATAATCCCGCCTGCCTGAACGCAAGGAGCGTGCCGTGTCCGACATCATCGAGTTCGTCCGCAACTACAACGATCTGAGCACCGACCGTGGGTTCCAGTTCGAGTTCCATTGCGACCGGTGCGGCAGCGGCTTCCGCACGCCGTTTCGCGCCTCGGCGACCGGCGCGGTGAGCGACGTGCTCGATGCGGCGAGCAGCCTGCTCGGCGGCGTGTTCGGCAAGGCGGCGGATGTGGGTGACCGCGTGCACAGCGCCACCTGGGAGCGCGCCCACGACCACGCCTTCGCCGCGGCGATCGAGGAGCTGAAGCCGCAGTTTGCGCAGTGCCCGCACTGCGCAGCTTGGGTCTGCCGCGAGAGCTGCTGGAACGAGAAGCGCGGGCTGTGCAAGGAGTGCGCGCCGGACATGGGGGTGGAGATGAGCGCCGCCCAGGCCGCGCGCAGCCGCGAGGAGGTCTGGGCGCACGCCAAGATGAGCGCGGAGGACAAGCACCTCAGTGAGAGCGACTGGCGCGAGACGATCGTCGCCAGCTGCCCGTCCTGCCACGCGCCGCTGGCTGCGAACGCGAAGTTCTGCCCGGCGTGCGGCGCGAAGCTGAACATGGCTGGGACGTGCAGCAAGTGCGGGGCGAAGCTGCAGCCGGGGGCGAAGTTCTGCGCGGAGTGCGGCGCGAAGGCCGGGTAGCGCGGTTTCCTGGGAGCGCCGCCTTCCAGGCGGCATTCGGGCGGCTCGCGAGCCGCCCGTGCATTGGTGGCGCGGCCGTCTCTGGCCGCGATTGCACTGGCGGACACGGCGGTCCGCCCTACTCAAGCGGTGGCGGGCACGGAGGCCCACCCCACCAACAACGCCCCGCCCGTGCACAGGCGAGCCACCCGTGCCACTGCTGGGCCGCATGTCTGCGGCCCCTACAGGGGCCCGCGCTACTTCCATCCTGCCAGACGCGAGAGCGCCTCCACCGCGGCTTTGCGCAGCGGCGGGTCGGCGGGGCCCCTAGGGTGCGAAGCTAGTGGTGGTGTGTAGACTGCGCCTCGCCCTCGCCGGCGGCGCCGGCTTCGCCGTGAGCGTGCGCAGCCGTGGCGTCGTCGTAGAGCCCCTCGACGTAGTGCACGAACTCGACGTAGGCCTCGACGTACTCGCGGCCCGCCGCGACGCTCTCCTGCATGTGCGGCCTGCGCTCCGCCGCCACGCGGAACCGCTCGCGGATGCCTTCAGCGACTATGCCCGTCACGAGCGTGACGAGGGCGTTCACTGAGCCGCTGGCGAGAGCGGCATCGGCGCCGGCTACCGCCGGACCCACGTCAGTTCCCGACGGCTTGAGCCCAGTGTAGGGCGCGCCTTCGCCGGCGCGGTGCAGGCGGACGAGCGTCTCGAAGAAGTACATGTCGGCCAGCTCCTGCGCCTCCTTGCCCTCCTTGCGCACTCGCAGGGTCAGCTCGAAAGCCGCGCGGAGCTCCGCCTCCTGGGGTTCCTGGATCCACGCCAGCACGGGGGCAATGTCGCCCTTTGCCAGCGCCTCCCGTGCCGCCTGCACCACCGGACCGTCGAGGGTATCGCAGTGAGCTGGGGCAAGCTGGGGGATCGCCCACAGGACCAAGGCGAGAGTCAGCGCCGCGAGCAGCGGCAGTACGAAGGGGCCTGCCGCAAAGTACCGAAGAGCCGTCATCGCATCCATCTGATTCCTCCATCTGCCTCAACACGCGGGTGGTTGCCCGCCTGCACTAGGTGGCTACATCATAGCGCCGCGCTGTTCCGGGCGGGAAGACCAGGCGCAGGACGTACCACGCCAGGGCGAGGGCTCCCAGCGCGAACACCGAGTCCCCGACGATGCGCAGCCAGCGGAAGGCAGCGACCACCGGCGTGCCCATCAGCTCCGCCGAGCGGGCGTACCACATCCCGTGCTCGACGCTGGCGACGGTCTGGATCAGGCCCACCGGCAGCAGGCTGAGCAGCGCCATCAGCAGAAGCCCGATGTTGATCGCCCAAAACGCGAAGGCCAGGCTGCGCGAGGAGCTCTGCCGGTTTGCCCCGAGGCCCTTGAGGCAGAACAGCATCAACCCCAGGCCGAGATTGCCGTACACGCCAAACAGCGCCGTGTGCGCGTGCAGCGGGGTGGTGTTGAGCCCTTGCATGTAATACAGGGCTATCGGCGTGTTGATCAGGAAGCCGAAGATCCCCGCGCCGAGCAGATTCCAGAAGGCGACGGCGAGCATGAAGTAGAGCGGCCAGCGGTAAGAGGCGAGCCAGGAGGTCGCCTGGCTCAGGCGCCAGTTCTCATACGCCTCGAACCCGATCAGCACCAGCGGCACCACTTCCAGCGCGCTGAACGTGGCGCCCAGGGCGAGGACCGCCGTAGGCGTGCCGGTGAAGTACAGGTGGTGGAGCGTGCCGATGATGCCGCCGGCCAGGTAGATCGCGGATGAGAGCAGCACGGCGGTAGTCGCACTCTGGACGCGCAGCAGGCCGAGCCGCACGAAGACCATGGCAATGGCCGCGGTAGCGAACACCTCGAAGAAGCCCTCGACCCAGAGGTGGATGACCCACCAGCGCCAGTACTCGACGATCGCCAGGTTCGTCTGGCGGCCCCAGAAGAGCCCCGCGCCGTAGAAGAGGGCGATGGCGGCGCAGGAGATGGCGAACATGGCGGTCAGCCCGCGCCCGGCGTGCGGCTTGGTGAGGGCTGGCAGCAGGGCGCGGATCATCAGCCAGAGCCAGATCAGCAGCCCGGCGAACAGCCCCAGCTGCCACAGCCGGCCGAGGTCGACGTACTCGTAGCCCTGGTGGCCCAGCCAGAAACCGATGGGGTAGCCAATGTCGTGCTGCACGGAAAGCCACTCGCCGGCCATCGACCCGCCCACGATAAGCACCAAGCACACGAAGAGCGTGAGCACGCCGAAGCGCTGCCCCCGCGGCTCCTTGCCCCCCAGCAGCGGGGCCAGGAACAGGCCGGTCGCCAACCACGCCGTCGCGATCCAGAACAGCCCAAGCTGCAAGTGCCAGGTGCGGGCTACCGAGTACGGCAGCCAGTGCTGCAACGGTATGCCGTAGAACCCCGTGCCCTCGACGGCGTAGTGCGCCGTGATGACTCCGGTGGCGACCTGCAGCAGCAGCAGGAGCGTGGCGACCACGAAGTAGGCGAAGGTGCTGCGCATCGACGGCGTAAGCTGGATCGCCGCGAGCGAATCCTGCTCGGGCAGCTTGTCAGGGCCTGGCTCCTGGCGCTGGGCGATGCGGAACCACGATAAGGCACCGATTCCGGCGATCAGCATCATCACGCTGAAGCCGGTCCAAAGAATGATCGGGCCGGTGGGGCGGTTGGCCACCAAGTCCTCCGGCGGCCAGTTGCTGGTGTAGGTCACACTCTGGCCTGGCCGGTCGGTGCTGCAGGCCCAGGAGGCCCAGAAGAGGAAGGCGCAGAACACGCGCCGCTGCTCCGCCTCCAGGATCGTGTTCGGCCGCATCGCGTAGACGCGGCGCACCTCATCGTACTGCGGGTCGTCACCGAAGAGCCCCGAGTAGTAGGTGGTCAGATCGCCCGCGACTTGCGCCCGCAGCGGCGAGATGGTGATGGTGCGCGCGGCTGGATCGTAGGTGTTCCTGCGCACCTCGTCCGCCAGGCGCTCGCGCAGCGCCGCCTGCTCCTCCAGGCCCAGCGCGGCGAAGCTCGTAGCGCCAGCCGCGGCAGCCCAGCGATCGAGCATGCTCGTCGCCTCGCGATGCACCCGGTCCGCGGTCCAGTCCGGCGCGACGTACGCCCCGTGCCCCCAGATCGAGCCCAGCTCCTGCCCGCCAATGGACTGCCAGACATTCTGCCCGTCGCGGATGTCCTGGCCGGTGCACACTACCGTGCCGTCCGTCGTGACCACCTTCTCGGGAATGGGCGAGGCCTGGCTGTAAATGTCCGCCCCGCAGAGCAGCAGCACCGCGAATGACACGCCGACAACCAGAGCCAATCCTATCCACAACTTACGCTCTGACATCGTCTCCACCTCCAGGCCCAGGATCGATACAACCCCGCGGGTTGCACCAGGATCATAACCACCGCACGGCTAACCACGGTTCAGCGCTCAGGAGATGATGTGATACGGTCCGCCGGGACCCCGTTCGTAGCGCTCCCACCACCGCTCACACCCAAGGTCACGCATCACTCCCGCCATTTGCCTGCCTCCTGTGCTACCCCACATTCTAACCCCGGACGGCGGCGATAATGGTGGCGGCACCTGGGAGCACTCAGGCTGCGTGGAGGCAGGCGATGAAGGTAGTCGCATTCAACGGCAGCGCGCGGCGGGATGGCAACACCGCCATCCTCGTGCGCCATGCTTTCACCGAGCTCGAACGCGAGGGCATCGCCACCGAGCTTACGCAGCTCGCCGGGGAGCCGATCCACGGCTGCCGCGCTTGCTACAAGTGCCACCAGGCCAAGAACCGCCGCTGCCACTGCGACGACGACATCGTCAACGACTGCATCGCGCGCATGGAGGAAGCCGACGCTGTCATCCTCGCCTCGCCCACCTACGTCGCCGACGTCTCGCCCGAGCTCAAGGCGCTCATCGACCGCACAACAATCGTCGCCCGCGCCAACGGCCATATGCTCAAGCGCAAGGTGGGCGCGGCGGTGGTGGCCGTGCGCCGCGCGGGGGCAGTTCACGCTCTCGACACAATCAACCACTTTTTCCAGATCAACCAGCTCATCATCCCCTGCTCGAGCTACTGGAACATCGGCATCGGCCGGGCTGTCGGCGAGGTGGACGGCGACGAGGAAGGGCTGCGCACGATGTCCGACCTCGGAGTGAACATGGCCTGGCTGCTGAAGAAGCTCCACGCCTAGCCCCGCGCACCTTGCAGCTCTTTCCCCTTCGGCCCAGCCTGCGACCCTTCCTTTCCTAACGAGCCCTGCCGCCCTCCCGTCCGTCGCACTTTCCTTTATGCTTCCGAATCTTAATCGGTCTATTGCGACTGAGTCTCACTCTCAGTCGTGAACGATAACAAGAAGCGTCATGCGGCAGCAGGGCGGTGTGCTGCACTGGACGGTCCTTGGCTCGGCCTGCCGACTGCGCTGCTGCGGCGCCTCCACTCGTGTGTCCGAATCTGATTCGATCTAATGCGACTGAGTCTCAGTCTCACTCGGATCTAGTTCACTCCACGTGTAAGAATCGGGTGTCGCGCCTGCGCTGCGTTACCTCCGCCCACCCTGTGGCCTCAGGTCCTCCGGAGGCGCTCTCGTGAATCCAGATATTGCTCTGACCGACTGCGACTGAGGCTCAGTCTCAGAGGAGATTATCAGCGTCCACCAGCCTGATTGCCGTTGCGGTGAGCGGGTGTGGTCTATTCCGCGTGGGGCGTGGCGAGAGGCTGCGCCTTCTCCAGCGCCAACGCGTCGCGCAGCAGCACGGCGAGGTCCTCCACCGGCGGCGCAGCGTCGCCCGCTTCCTTCGCCGCGTCGTCGAGCATCGTCTTGCAGAACGGGCAGGCCACGGCGACGCGACTGGCGCCGGTGGCCCTGAGCTGCCCATAGCGGAAGGTGTTCACCCGCGTGCCCTCGGTCTCCTCCATGAACATCCGCCCGCCACCCGCGCCGCAGCAGAAGCCCTTGTCGCGGCTGAACTCGGCTTCGGCGAGTTGCACCCCCGGCACCTCGCGCAGCACGCCGCGCGGCGCGCCGTAGACCCCGTTGTAGCGTCCAAGATAGCACGAATCGTGGAAGACGAGCCTCTCCGCCGCGCCTCCCTCCCTCAGCTTGAGCCGCCCCTCGCGCAGCAGGCGCAGCAGGAGCTCGCTGTGGTGCAGCACCTCGTCGAGACGCACGCCGAAGTCCGGGTATTCGTGCTTGATCGCGTTGTAGCAGTGCGGGCAGGCGGTGACTACCTTGCGCGGGCGCATCGCCTTCATCTGCTCGACGTTCATCTCGATCAGCTGCTGGGCGAGGTACTCGTGGCCGCAGCGCCGCGCCGGGTCGCCGCAGCACGCCTCGTCGTTCAGCACCGCGAAGCTCACTCCGGCATGATGCATCAGCTCGACCAGCGCGCGCGCCGTGGGCTTGCTGCGCTCATCGAAGCTGGCGAAGCACCCGGCGAAGTACAGGTACTCCGCGTCGGGGTTGTCTTCGAGGGTGGGCACGGACAGCCCCTCCGCCCACTCCAGCCGCTTATGCGCGCCGATGCCCCAGGGGTTGGCCTGCGTCTCCAGGCCGCGGAAGGTCGCCTGCAGCTCCTTGGGGAAGCGCCCCTCCAGCTCCAGCACCAGGTGGCGCCGCATCTCGAGGATCGGCTCGACGTGCTCGATGAACACCGGGCAGTGCGTGTCGCAGGCGCCGCAGGTGGTGCAGGCCCAGAGCGCCGCGTCGGTGTGCACCTCGCCCACCAGGGGCGGCACCCCGTCCGCCGCGACGTGCAGCGGCTCTGGCGTCTCGCCGTTGGCCAGTGCCTTCCGCGCCTGCGCCAGTTGCAGCAGCACCCGCGGCAGATTGGCGTAGATGTGCTCGCGCGAGCCGGTGATGATGTGCTGCGGGGACAGCGTCTTGCCCGTCTGGTGCGCCGGGCAGAAGTGGTCGCAGCGCCCGCACTCGGTACAGGAGTACGAGTCCAGCCAGTTGAGCCAGGAGAACTGCTCCATGCGGCTGAAGCCGAACTCCTCCACCGTCTCGAAGTCGGTCCGCCCTGGCTTGCCGGCCTGGCCCAGGTGGCGCAGATAGACCTTGGGTACGCTCGTCAGGATGTGGAAGTGCTTGGAGAGCGGCAGCAGGTTGAGGAACAGCAGGACTGTGGCCAGGTGCACCCACCAGCACACGCCGCGCACCCACAGCGCGGCGGGCACGCCCAGGCCACTCAGCGCCGTGGCCATCGCCGACTCGCCCCAGGAGTAGGGCGGGGAGAGACGGCCGGTAATCATCCCCGTGCCGCCCATGAGCAGGTCGGTGACCATTATCACGGCGATAAGCACGAGGATCAGCACGCCCTCGCCGGACAGCGTGAGACGCTTAGGCCTGAGCACCAGCCGGCGGTAAAGGCCGAAGATCACGGCGAGGAGCACGAGCACGTCGAACAGGTCGCGCACGAAGAGGTAGGCGCGGCCGAGCACGTCGGCGCGCCCGAGCAGCGGCAGGCTCGCCTCGCCCCCGGGAACGAAGCCACTCACGATGAAGCGCAGCATGTTGAGCAGCAGGAAGACGAAGCCCCAGAAGATCACGGCGTGCATCAGGCCGGCGGAGAAGTCGCCGTGCAGCAGGCGCACCTGGCCGAAGACGTGCATGAGCACGCCTTGCAGGCGCTCGACAGTGTGCCCGCGGGCATCGTAGGAGCGGGCACTACGCAGCGCGATCAGCCGCTGCGACAGGCTGCGGGCGAACCAGCCGATGCCGGCGAGCAGTACCGCAATGTAGACGAGCAAGTGCAGCACGGTCTGGTCCTCACCGCAAGTGTCACTCTGGCCCGGAGGGCCGGCCCTACCCCGCTACTCGAACAGTGGAATTCGCTCGGCGGGCACGCGCGTCAGCACGGCGTTCATCCCGGTGCGCCGATGCTCGGTGTGCATCAGTTCGTCGCACAGATCGGCCTCGTGATGCCCCGCCTCGTCAAAGCGCCGCAAGAGCTCGGCCTTGGGCAGCGCGCTCCAGCGCTGGACGAACTGCGAGACGGCGGCGACGGCGCGCGGGGCGAGAGGCTTGCCCAGGCGGTTGAGCTCGGAGGTGATCTCGCGCATCAGAGTCTTCATCGCGTCGGGCTGGGCCTGGGCGTCGATGCGCTCGGCGTCCTGGCGGAAGCGCGCCTTAAGCGCCCGGTAGCGTGGGAGATCAGTACGCCGGCGCACTTCCTCGCCCAGGTCCTCGTCGGTGCAGATGCGGAAGCCCTTGGCGGGCCTGGGCTCGGCGTCCTGGGTGGCGAGGCTGAGGGCGGCGTCGAGGAGCAGGCGCTGGCACACCTCGGCGTGCGCCGCCCAGACGGAGGGCCATTGCTCCGGAGGGACGCTGCGCCGGTCAGGGGGCGCCGGCGTGGCCACGACAGTCTGCGCCAGTCCCATCTTCTGCATCTGCTCGCCGGTGAGAGGGTTGCCCGTCTGGCCCATGTAGCGCACGTTGGCCGGATGGGTGCGCAGCACGGCGTTGAGCAACCCGTTCCAGCCGGGGATGATGCCGAGCTGCACCTCGGTGAACTGGATTCGCGCGCGGGCATCGGCCACCGCCCACTGGGCGAAGAGCGGCCACTCCACGCTGCCGCCGAAGCGGTCGCCCTGGAAGATGCTCACCGTGCGCAAGCGCGGCCAGAGCAGCTTCACCAGCGTGTCCACCTCGGTGCCACGGTAGAGGTGATCTTTGACCGCGCTGTAGTCCGGGTCGCCGGCGAACATCGTGACATCCGCGCCCGCATGCAGCGGGTCGTAGGCGCCGTGGAAGATGCAGAACGAGAGCGAGGCATCCTGGGTGGCGGCGTCGGAGGCGGCCACGACGGCGCGGTGAAGCTCCTTCATTCCCTGCTCGTCAACCGCGTGCAGCTTGCGCGCATCGGGGTTGGCGAAGTAGAGGAGAAGCCCGGCCTTGCCGCTGTGCTCGGTGCGCGCCACCCAAACATAACCCTGTTCTCCCTGGTAGATCATGCCCTGCATCATCTCGGCGCTCATCGCTTCCTCCTGCCCGCGCGGAGGCTACCGCACAGGAAGACTGCCACCGCCCCCGGCAAGTGGCCTTGGGCAGTGGCAGATGGTGTACGGTCCGTATCCGCGTACATTATCGCACGCGCCAGGGAGGCGGCCTAAGCCGGCGGCGGTGCGGGATCCAGAGGGCGGGCGCGAGCAAATGCGAATCGGTCTTCGTTGACAGGGCGGAAGGGGCGCGTTAGACTGTGTCTGCGGGGTGGAGCGGCTGGTAGCTCGTCGGGCTCATAACCCGAAGGTCGTGGGTTCAAATCCCACCCCCGCAATGAACCTGCTCCGAAATCTGTGCCCCCTCTGCCAAGGTGAACTGAGGGGGCTTGCCGCTCCCAACGTACTTCATCACGCCTATCCGGCGCGGCTTGCCGTTGGGGGAATGCACGCCGCTCTGCGTCAGCTCGAACTCCACGATGCAGTTGTCCCGCCACTCGCCCACCTTCTGCCCGTACTGGCGTACAGCAGCCCGCGACACGCGCTTGCCGAGAGTCTCCCCCACCAGCCGGGCGGCGGCGCGGGTGGCCTCCATGATCGCTGCTCCCGACTCGTCGAGCGAAGGCGGCAGCAGGACATAGCGCGTCACCGTCAGCTCCAGGTTGTGGAGCAGGTCGGTGAACTGCATCTCCAGCAGCCCGGTCTTGGGGTTGATGCGCAGATCAGTGATGTCGAACCGGCGTCCAGAGCTCGCAAGAACCTCTGGACGGCTGGTGCTTCTACGCGGTGCGCTGACAGCACCGCGATGGTGAAACCGTCCAGAGCTTCTGAACCAAGTCTGCGTCTACACTGCGGGTATCTGCCCCCTCTCCGCCTATGCGACCTAACCCCCCCTGGAAGCGAAGGGAGCGCGTCCGGAGCCCAGATTCAGAGTGTCGGGCCCCTAGCGAGCCGTCTTCGTGAGCCGAGTCCCGCCTGCGCACGTCCTGGACACGGGACCGAGCTGAGACCCAATTACGATACCCAGTGCCCCGGCCAGGCGGCCCGGTCAGCCTCCCTCTTTACTACAGTATCGCGCTCAGCCGCGAGCTGCGCCGCCATGCGGGCACCGCCCGGCCTGGAGACCTGTGCCGGGGGCAGGCGGAAGGAGTAGGTTGACGGGCTGGACTCAAGCACTTGACAAACACGCTCGTAACCCATAGAGCTGCATGGGTTACCCGGAGGGTCGTCAAGTGCAAATACTCCGCTTGACATCTGTACTTGAAACCCATAGTATTACTATGGGTAACATGTAATAGTGTCAAGAACAACAGCCGCGAGTTATAGTGAGTTCCTTCGTAGACACCCTGTCTTCACGGGGGAGGAGCTGGCCAAGCACCAGTCCTCCCGCGGCGAAGCAGGCGCAAGGGCTAAGGAGGCATTCTTAGCATACTACCGGAGGACCGGGCGCGTTGTCATGGTACGACGCGGGCTGTACGCCGTCATCCCCGCAGGAGCCAACCCCCATTCCTACCCAGTTGACCCTTTCCTGGTAACTGGGAGACTGACCAAGGATGCGGTCTTGTCGCATCACACGGCGCTCGAGTTTCACGGGCGAGCCCACTCGGTCCTGGAGCAATTCACCTATTTGGCCTCCCGCCCGCTGTACCCCATCACATTCCGTTCCCGTGTTTTCCGCGGAACGCGGTTCCCACAGGCTCTTCGCCGCGCCGGACAGGAGAGCTTTGGCGTTGCGACTGCTGAGCGGGCCGGCATGGAAACCCGTGTAACGAGCTTAGAGAGGACCCTCGTAGACGTTCTGGATCGCCCGGACCTCTCCGGAAGCTGGGAGGAAATCTGGCGATCCCTCGAGTCGGTAGAGTTCTACGACCTGGACAACGTCGTGGCGTATGTGCGTTTACTCGGCAACGCAACTACGGCGGCCAAGGTAGGGTTCTTCCTCGCAGAGCACCGGGAACCATTGATGGTCGAGGATCGTCACCTGAAGTCCCTTGAGGAACTGCGACCACTGCGACCGCACTACCTCGATCGTTCCAAGCGTGAACCCGGTCGCCTCGTACTGGAATGGAACTTGGTCGTGTCTGAGGAAGTGCTTGAACGGTCCTGGGGGGAGGTCCTGTGAGAATCTCTCAAGAGAAGCTCACTGCCGAAGCGGAGGTGACCGGCTTTAGACCGGATGTGCTCGAAAAGGTGGCGCACTTGCTTGGATTGCTCGAGGCCATACAAAGCCACCACTTCCTCAGAGGGAAGCTAGTTCTCAAGGGCGGCACGGCCTTGAATCTCTTCGTCTTCGACGTCCCCCGACTCTCCGTTGACCTCGATCTCAACTACGTGGGCGCCGAGGATCTTGAGGACATGCTCGCCGAGCGTCCCAGGATCGAGGAGGCCCTCCGCGCAGTTTTCGCGCGGGAAGGTTTCGCCGTAAGCTGGATGCCTAAGGAACACGCCGGAGGCAAGTGGTCGCTGCGGTCTGAAGGCGCCGCCGGACAGCCCCTCAACCTCGAAGTGGATGTCAACTTCATGTTCCGTGTCCCCTTGTGGCCGGTGACGATCTGCAACTCCCATCCTGTGGGAGCTTGGCGGGCGGCTGGGATTCCCGTGCTGGATCAGCATGAATTGGCGGCGGGGAAGCTCGTGGCACTACTGGCGCGCAAGCAGCCTAGGGACTTATTCGACAGCCAGCAGGTTCTCCGAATGGACGGACTCGATCATCGCAGGCTGCGCGTCGCATTCACTGTCTACGGCGCGATGAGTCGCAGGGACTGGCGGGCAGTCTCGCCCGGCGAGGTGGACTTCGATGATGTGATGTTGGCAAGGCAGTTGATCCCCGCGCTGCGCGTCAACGCGGCCGAGATCCGCGCGAGTTCAGCGGAATACGGGGCCCGCCTTGTGAAGGAGTGCCAGGTTGGTCTGTCCGCAGTGCTGCCCTTCACAACCCTGGAGCGGGCGTTCCTGGATCTACTGCTGGACGAAGGGGTAATCGACTCCACGATCCTGACCGATGACGCCACGCTCCAACAGCGAATACAAAGCCAACCACTTCTCAAGTGGAAGGCTCTCAACGTGCGGCGTCAAAAGGGTCTGTGCTGACGGACACCTGTCGCACACATGCTGTTCGGCTTTCAAGCCAGCGACCAGCTGGTGTCGGTCGACAGCGCCTTCGGCTTCGGCCCCAGTGCGCCGGCGGTGTTCCCCGAGGCTAACCGGGTGGCTCTGGGGCCGGAGCAGCACATCACTCATCGGGCCTACTTCCATAGCGATACTTGCATCAAGCAGATCGCTGAGTGGCTGGATCAGTCTGCGCCGGTCAGCAGCGCCCCCTGCTAGAATCTGCGCCATGGGAGGAGCGTCGGCAGAGCGCTTCATCTTGCTGACGGACATCGCCGGCAGCAGCCGTCTCGCCGAGGCATACCCCGAGCAGTACTACGCCGCGCTGGAGGCACATAACGGCATTGTCGAGGGCTCAGTAGAGCAGCATGGCGGCGAGATACTCAAGAACCTCGGCGACGGCTATCTGGCTCTGTTCGACGATGCTGTTGGCGCGCTTGACGCGGCGGTGGATGTGCAGCTCGCGCTTTGCGCCGGACAGCACGGCAGCATCGCCGTCTTCCCCGACGGGTCGAAGCTCGGCGTGCGTAGCGTGGTGCACGGCGGGCGGCTGACGCGCCTTAGCGGGCAGGCGCAGGACTGGTTCGGCCCGCCGCTCAACCGCAGCGCGCGGATCGGCAAGGTCTGCCACCCCGGCCAGCTGCTGATCAGCGGCGTGGTGCGCAGGGCGCTTCCCGCGTTACCACCCGAGCTGGCGGAGCTTGACCTGGGGCGGGTGCGCCTGCGCGACCTGGGCGAGCCGGAGCAGCTCTACCAGCTCACGCATCCTGGATTCGCGCAGCGCCAGTTCCCGCCGCTGCTGGGTCTCGACAGCCGGCCCAACAACCTGGCAGTGCAGCCCAGCGCGTTCATCGGGCGTGACCGCGAGCTGGCGGAGCTATCGCGCCTGCTGACAGGGGATACGCGCCTGCTGACGCTGCACGCCCACGGCGGCTATGGCAAGAGCCGTCTCGCCAGCCAACTCTGCGCGCATCTGCTGTGGCGCTTTGAGAACGGCGCCTTTGAGGTGCTGCTGGCCCCCGTGCGCGACCACCAGTACCTGCCCGAGGCCATTGCGGACGCAACGGGCTTTCAGTTCTTCGGTAACCGCGAGCCGAAGCAGCAGATTCTCGACTACCTGCGCAACAAGGAGATGCTGCTGTGCCTGGACAACTTCGAGCACATGTTGGAGGGGGCCGGCTTCATCGCGGAGATTCTCAAGACTGCGCCCAGGGTGCGCATACTCGTCACGAGCCGGGAGCCTTTGCGCCTGACGGCGGAGCGGGTCTACCGCGTCGAGCCGCTACCGCTTGGGCCTGGAAGCGACGCGGTGCAGCTCTTCGTTGACCGTGCCACGAGGGTGAAGCCCGGATTCCAGCTCAACGACGAGAGCTCGCCCTTGGTAGAGCGCATCTGCGCGCGGCTGGAGGGCATCCCGCTGGCGCTTGAGCTGGTGGCGGCCTGGGCGGGCGAGTATACGCTCTCTGAACTGCTGACGGAGGTGGAGCGGCAACTGGAAGTGACGGCGCGTATGCGCGATGTACCGGAGCGGCAGCGCAGCGTGCGCGCTTCCTGCGACTGGAGCTACAGCCTGCTCAAGCCGGAGCTCCAGCGGGCGCTTCGGCGGATCGCAGTGTTCCGCGGCGGGTTCTTCACGGATGCTGCGGAGGCGGTGCTGGAGCTGGAAGGAAGGACGCTGCGCCAGACTCTGGCAGCGCTGAGCGACAAAAGCTGGCTTTTCGCGCGCGAAGTGTCATGGACGATTGCGGGCGAGGCGGTCGCCAGCACCCGCTACTTCCTGCGCGACGCCGCCTCGCATGAGTATGCCTTGCTACTGCTCAGCGCGCCGGAGAACGTTGGAGAGCATGCTCAGACAGCCGCTGCCCATGCCCGCTACTTCTCCGCTCTGATGGAGCGCGAGGGGCCGGAGCTGCACGGCCACGGCCAGCTCGAGGCGCTGAGCGCGATCAAGCTTGAGCTGCTGAACATCTACGAGGCGCTCGATACGCTTGAGAACCGCCTACCCGCGGATG
>Ga0315282_10000311_pt1 | contig 96986 bp, 100 predicted proteins | sample YL17G07_20_MG_FD_203693 | JGI IMG/M metagenome (GOLD analysis project Ga0315282, IMG submission 203693) | Sediment microbial communities from Yellowstone Lake, YNP, Wyoming, USA - YL17G07_20 | ecosystem: Environmental > Aquatic > Freshwater > Lake > Sediment | place: USA: Wyoming | collected...
ACCCTACAAACGCGGGGACTGTCAGGAACTCTCATAATCATCAACAAGCCCCTTACACCCCCGCCCTTAAATACTAAAACCTATTCTACCACCACAACCCATCACACAACAAGCTCGGAACTACTGATTGTGAACCTTTGTGGTGAAAATAAAAGTCGTCCGTGCCCACCGTGCCCTCCGTGGTTTATTTAACCGTGGCCTCCGTGGTGGCCTCCGTGCGCCCCGTGGTGAAACCCTTTGTTGCATGTCTGGGCAACCATCAGCTTAATGCTTTATCGGCACCATGATGGTTTGGGGGTATGCATGAGAAAAGAAATGATATATTACTACGAAACCCCGGGCGAGACAAATACCAATATGACGCTAAAAACGGTGAGGGATTGGGCGCAAAAGAACAACATCAAGCGTGTCTTCGTGCCGTCCAAGAGCGGACAGACCGCGCAGAAAGCCTACAACCTGTTCAAGAACTCGGGCATCGAGCTGACCGTAGTGGGCACCGACCCGAACATCTTCTCGAGCGAGATACTGGCTCGGCTAAGGAGCAGCGGCACTCGTGTCTGCTTCTATAAGGACATACCATATACGTACTCCCAGGACATGAAGACCGCCTACCGCCGCATGGGGGAGGGCTTCAAGGTCGCCGTCGAGCTGGGCATGATCGCCGCTTACCTGGACGAAGGCAACAGCGACGAGATCATCAGCATGGGCGGCACTAAAAAGGGCGTCGACACGGCGCTCATCGTCAAGCCGGCGAAATCCGAGAACTTCGACCAGCTCGAGGTCAGGGAGATCATCGCCAAGCCTCGCATCATAAAAACAGCTTGAATAATAATTGATAGTGTCCCATATTTTCTATAATTTTTAGTGTCTGTTATTGTTTATCGTTATGCCGTCGTGGCGTGGTAAAAGGAAACACAGGGGCACGGATGTGTGGGGAGGCACGGAGGATTATTAAGACTCAAGGGGGCTGATGCCCCCTGAGAGACCCCACATGTAGTAATCCATTTTTGGCTTTCCCGAGGCACGGAGAAGACAGAAGCACGGCTGATGAAAAATGATTTTAGTTAAGACAAGGTTAGCAATTAACCATTTGTTTATTCGTCAACAGTGCCGCTGTCATCTCTGTGCCTCAAAAAATTGCTCGAATTGGGCATCAGCCCAAAATAAACCCTCCTCCGTGTCCTCCGAATCTCAAGGGGTCCGTCAGGGGGCGAAGCCCCCTTGACTCATAAAAAGTTCTCAGTGCCTCCGTGTTCATATTATCCATACCCAGAAGACATAACGAGGACATGTAGTAACCAAGCATTTATACAAGTTTAAGATCCGGTCATTGATCCCATATCTATGTGGTACAATACCATTACCGACTCCCTCATATAAATTTACAGAAAAATCAGGACGGCACCTAAAAATTAGAAAAAACTTTTTTACGATTTATATCTTGCTGACCTCTTTGGCGTCGACCAGGCGCACTCCGGACTCCTTGAGCACTTTCTGGGCCTGGGAGATATTATCGACCCTTAATATTAAAAGCGCCAGCTTCGTGCTGGTCACGAAAGCATAGGCATAGTCGATGTTCACGTTATTCTTGCCCAGGACACTGGCTATCTCGTGCAGCCCGCCGGGGACGTCCTTCATCTCCACGCCGATGACCTCGGTCTCGGAAACCGCAAAACCCTGGCCCTGCAGGGTCTTATAGGCCCTGTCCGGGTCATCCACGACCATACGTATGACGCCAAAGTCCCCGGCCTCTGCAATGGTAAACGCCCGAATATTAATTTTCGCTTTCGAGAGCGTCTCCGCGATCTTCGCAAGCCGGCCCGGCTTATTCTCCGCGAACAGCGATATCTGCTTTATCGTGCCACTCATAAAATATTCTCCGAAATGTAAGCCCTTAAACCTTTCTTTTATCGATGACCTTCTGCGACTTGCCCTGGGACCTGGGCAGCGTTCCCGTCTCCACGAGCTCCACCTTCGTCGACAGGTTCAAAACTTTTTGGAGCTCGTACCCTATCTTCTTCTCGAGCTTCATGAGATCGGCCAGCTTGTCGCTGAAGGCGGCCTTCGTGACCTCTACCCTCACGGTAAGCTCATCCAGCTCGCCGTTACGCTCGGCCAGGATCTGGAAGTGCTCCCCGACCTCGGGTATGGTCATCAATACCGACTCGATCTGGCTCGGGAACACGTTAATGCCGCGAATGATGAGCATGTCGTCGGCCCTGCCGAGTATGCGCATTATCCTCGGGTGGGTGCGGCCGCATTCGCACTCCTTGTTATTCAGGATGGTGATGTCGCCTATGCGATAGCGGATCAGAGGAAGCGCTTCCTTGGACAGCGTGGTGACCACCATCTCTCCCCTCTGGCCGTCTTTGACCGGGTCGCCGTTCTTATCGATGACCTCGACCAGGAAATGGTCAGCCCATACGTGGATGCCGTTCTGCTCCTCGCATTCCGTGAACAATGGGCCCGAGAGCTCGGACGTACCATAAATATCGTAAGCCTTGATGCCCATGGTCTTCTCGATGCGGTCCCTGGTCTCAAGAGACCACGGCTCAGCCCCCAGGATTGCGGCCTTAAGGCACGTATCGTCCTTCACGCTGATGCCCATCTTCTTAGCGACTTCGTTCATATGTAATAAGTACGATGGGGTGCACGCGATGGCCGTGGCGTGCAGATCCATCATTAGCTCAATCTGGCGCTCCGTGTTGCCGACGCCCATGGGGATGACGCTCGCGCCTATCTCCTCAGCCCCGTAATGCAGCCCTAAGCCGCCCGTGAACAGGCCATACCCGTAGCTTACCTGTATGACGTCGCCCCTTCCGAGGCCGCATGCGGTCAAAGCCCTCGCCAGCGAGGTCGTCCAGCAGTCAACGTCGCCCCTCGTGTAGCCGACCACTGTCGGCTTACCGGTGGTGCCCGACGAGACGTGGAACCTCACGACCTGGTTCAGGGGTACACAAAACATGTTCGTCGGATAATTATCACGCAGGTCCTTTTTGAACGTGAAGGGGAGCTTCGTCACATCCTCCAGCGTCTTGATGCTCTCGGGCTTCACGCCCGCCTCCTTGAACCGCTTACGGTAGAAATGCGACGACTGGTAGACCGTATCCACGAGCTGCCTGAGCTTTTTTTCTTGCAGCGCCCGGAGCTCTTCCAGCGGCGCTCTTTCTATGCGAGAATTCCAGTAATCAAGCATGGGCATTTTTTTACCTCTTCAATATACACCTTTTTTACCTTATTTATATGGGCTTCGAGGCTATAAATATGGTGTAACCTCACTGTTAGTACTTCAACGGACTATTATAATAGTATATAGTCTTTTATCGCTTATATAATATTTTATATGCTCGTCCTCAGGTCGATTACCTTTTTGCTCTTGCCCTCGACGCGGGGCAGGCTGCCCTTATCTACCAGGACGACGTTCGTGCGCAGGTTAAGCTGGTCTTTAAGCTTCTTGGCCACGCTGCCCGTGACCTTCTTCAGGTCCCCCAATTCGCCGGAGAAAGCGCGGTCGCTCATCTCCACCTTCACCGTCATCTCGTCCATGTGGTTAACCCTGTCCAGCACGACCTGGAAGTACTCGCCGACCTCCGGCATGTCCATGAGCACGTGCTCGATCTGGCTCGGGAACACGTTGAGGCCTCTTATGATGAGCATGTCGTCGGCCCTGCCATAGAACTTGGTTATTTTGCGAGCCGTCCTGCCGCAGGCGCATTCCCCGTCCATCAGCATCGTGATGTCGCCGGTCCTGTAGCGTATGAGCGGCAGCGCCTCTTTACATAAGGTCGTAAGCACAAGCTCCCCCTTCTCGCCGGGGGCGCACTGCTCGCCGTTCTTGTCCAGCACTTCAAGGATAAAGGCGTCCTCCCAGACGTGAAGGCCGTCCTGCTCCGTGCACTCGAATGCAACGCCCGGCCCCATCATCTCCGACAGGCCGTAGGAGTCATAGGCCTTGATGCCGAAGGACTTTTCCAGCTCCTTCCTCGTGTTGACGGACCACGGCTCGGCCCCGAACAGCCCAATGCGCAGCGGCAGAGTGCCCGGCTCGATGCCCATCTTCTTCGCCGTCTCGGCGATGTATAGAGCGTAGGACGGGGTGGCGTGCAAGGCAGTGACGCCGAAGTCCTTGATCATCTCTATCTGCTTCTGGGTGCTACCTGTGCCACTGGGAACTACAGTGCAACCAAGTCTCTCGGCACCTGCGTGAATACCCAGGCCCCCTGTGAATAATCCATAGTTAGCCGCGTTCTGGAACACGTCGCCCGGCCTGACGCCCGCCATGAAAAAGCAGCGGGCCATCAGCATGGCCCATACCTTGAGGTCGTTCATCGTGTATCCGACTACGGTGGACTTGCCACTTGTTCCCGACGAAGCGTGGATGCGTGAGATATTGTTCATCGGGACGGCGAAAAGCCCGAAAGGATAATTATCCCTGAGGTCGCTCTTCTTAGTGAATGGCAGCTTTTTAACGTCATCAAGCGTTTTTATATCTGATGGCGTGATACCGGCCTCTTTAAACCTCCTGGCGTATAAAGGTACATTTTTATTGACGCAATTAACGGTTTTTTTCAGCCTCTTCAACTGCAGCTCTTCAAGCTGTTCACGGCTCATGGTCTCTATTTTCGGCTGCCAGTACTCCATAGAACTTCCCCTGTCATGTTATATGATAGCATGTAACTTGGTAAAGCATATAAAGATATCGCTGACCAAATAGGCCAATATAAAAGGCTTTTTCATTCAATACGTAAACCTATGGCCATGATCCGGGAGCGGTAATTATTTAAGCGATTGTCAATATAATTAAATTTGGGTAATGGTGGCTTTATGAGAAATTATTTGCTCTTAAAACTGGTCCTGGCTTCCGTATTACTTTTTTTATTTGTACGGCAGTATCGTCCGCAGCCGACTCCTCCCATCGTATCACGGGATATGTCGTAGATATCAATGGCAATGGCATACCGGGCGCGAAGGTCTCGCTGTTTAACAAAGGCTTACTGGCGTCGACCGACAGCGACAATCCCGCCTATACCGTCGATAGCGGCGCGGAAACAGGCATGTATACATTTGACCTGAGCATACTGCCGGAAGGCGATTATCAGATCGTCGCGGAAAAGGATGGCAAGCAAAGTTCTACGATGCTCAAGGTATCGGGGAATTATTCGAGCTTTGCAGCGAAGACGATCGCTTTAACTAATTACGCCGTATCGTCTACCAGTACGCCGCAAAAGGCAACGCCGACGGCGACGGCGGTACCAACGGCAGCGCCCACGGAAACGGCGAACGTGACGGCTACGCCCTCGAATGCTACGGCAACGCCATTCGCCAGCGGCGCGCCTGTGCCTACGCCGGGCTTATCGTTTACGTTCATGCCGGCATTACTGGTAATATGCTTGATCGCCGTGAGAAAACGTAACTAATTTTTATTAATTTTTCCAGTATTGCCCTTACTGGCGCAGTAATCGTCTTATATACTCAATATTTGCGCTTTTATGTACCGTGCCGCAATTTAAATATTCGGCCCCGGAGTCGCATCCGCATCTCGAATTAATTTTTATATTATGATGGAACTTGAGCTTTGAGATGTCGATATCAGTACGATTTTTGATGGTTTCCGGCTGCTCGCCACCCTTATACTGGGATTTTACCACGGATGATAAGTACAGGTGAAAAAAAGGCTTCCAGCCCATGAACCTGCCCCAGCCACGCAAGGGCTCTCCGCGTCTCTTCGGGTATGCGTGTTCAAGCTTAAGGACATTACCGCATGGTAAATGGAAATATATTGGCTTCCTTGCCCGGAGCAAGGCCGTCCTTGGATAATACCAGGATATTTCCGCATAGTCGTCGATCTGCGTAAATATCATATTGCCGAAAAAGCCGGCAGCATCGAACACCCACACCATGTTCCCGTAAAACCGCTCCCTGGCACGGATCTCGTCGGGCGAGATGGACGAGTGCTGCAGCTCGATAACCGTATTCCTGTTGCCGACGATATCGGCCCGATGCACGATATCGCCATGCCGTAACACGACCTCGCAACGATTTTCCCGGACAATGCTTTTCCAGGCGACGTGCCACGCGGTCTCCTCGGACCACGGGTCGCACGAGGAACTATGCTTATGCGCCCAATGTCTCGCTACCTTTGAGCCGCACTTGGCGATCACATCGCCTCTACAGGCCGGACAGAAAGCCTTGCTCCTGGGCGTCGCAGGGACTTTTTCACCTTCGCCGTTCAACGCGTATAACATATAGGCCCGGGAAAGAAATACCCATTAATAAAAAATAATAATGGCTTATTAATAATTGGTACGAGTAACTTGAAAATAATATTATTGGGCCGCCCCGTCGTCGCCGATATCGTAGTGGCCATGCTCCGGCAGGCCATTACCCGGGTCGATCTCCTGCGGTGGCAGCTCCTCGATGGGATATTCTTCCATTTCCCGGGCCTTTTCGGGCAGCTCTATTAAGTTGAAGATACCGTGGCCTTCGCCGAGGTCATACACGCTGGCATAGTCGAGCAGCGTCTGCTTGAGGTCTTTCGAGGCCGCCATGGACTGTAGCTGTAATACGGCGGTATTCAGGTTGTTCAGGTCGGCGTCTTCCCTGTATATGAGTATAAGCTCCTTCATTGGCGCGTAAGCTATGGCCCGGTCGCCTAAATTAACATGTAGCGTATCGAGCAGCCCTTTCACGAAGGCCGGGTGGACCATTACGTCGCATGCGTTATTGCTCATGGCGCAGACGATGGTATCCTTTCCGAAGCTGCCCGCGTAGGCCTCCACGTTTATTCGAAGATTATCCAGTTCTTCATCGAAGACTCCATCCAGGTCCTTCCGCTCGATGAGCCACTCAGCCAGGTCCGTCTTCCTGACGGGGTTTATGTGCTCCCCGCACGCTATGGAATAGACGACGACGGCGTTCTCCCGCTCCTCGCATACGAGGTCGAACGCCCCCTGGGCCGACTTAAGCCACGAGGCCGGCTCGATGGACTTGATGATGAACGCCTGCCTGCCGCACTTGCAGGCCGGCTCGAACTTCACGTTCTTACCAAGCGTCTCCCTGAGCCCCGCCACGATGTCCCTGACTCCTCCTCCGGGCAGGGGCGCGTACGGGTCGATCCTCTGCGATTCCCCGCTGCGGGGGTTTATGACCTCCAAATAGTTGCCAACGACGGCGAAGTCGTAGGCGGGAAGGTCGCGGCGCAGGCCCTTGTACAGGCTTTCGGCTCCATATACGCTATTGACGGCGACGTCGATCCTCATATCGATGGCCTCCTGGAGCGACATGCCCCTGAATGCGGCCGACTTGATGATATCTTTAAGGGAAAACGATGCGCTAAAGGGCCTTTTATCGATGCGGCACGTGTCGTCCTTGATTGCATGGTCGATGCCCTCGCGCTTGAGCGTGTTCTCCGCCAGCTTGCGGACCGTGAGGGAGTCTATGACGGCCAGGGCGTCGATGCGGCCCTTTTTGATGTCGTCCACGAACTCCGGCATCCACTCCTTATAGGAATCCTTATACTGATCGCGCTCGCCCTCCAGCTCATTTAGCTTTATTACCACGGCAGAGCTGCCGGGCCAGCTCGGGCCGAGCATTTCTCTCGTGGTGACATCGGCGTGCGGCACCTCGCCGGGGATCGCCGCGATGACATAGCCCTTCCCGATGTTGTACACCTGTATGCTTTTAGTTTCCCTGACCGTGCTGAGCATCCGCTTCCATACTTCCCTGACGCTGATGACGTGCCCGAAGGCATCGTACATGTACCGGAAGTCCATGATGTTCTTAAGCTCTTCCCGGGTCCCATGAAGGTCCATCCTGTAAAACGAGACGAACTCGCTGCCGGAGGTGATCTCCGCCTCCAGGTCGAGGCCGACGTCCGCAAAATAGTGGCTGTACTGGGCGATGGCGATGTCATTATAGTTGAGCTTGTTGCCGCAGACGCAGTTGTGCGTCTCGAAGCGGTACCCTGACACGGCGTGCATGAAGCTGTCCATGCTCAGCGTATGGTAGAACAGGGGCTTCATGACCGTGTTATTGTGCGAGCACTTAGGGCAATAAAAAGTGATGATAGCGCCATCGTAGTGCTTTTTATCGTTGATGGCGTAGAGCCGGGCCTCTACCAGCTTTTCTATATACTTAGGGTTCAGGCCCACCTTACCCTGCTCAGGTACCGTCATGTTGAACAATGGTTATAACGTAATCATAGACTATAATCTTTTTTCTCGGTGAAATAACATTAGGTTTGGCGTTCTTTTTTAAAATCGGAAAATAAAAAAGGAAAGAAAAAGTTTTTACCTCGTCATCGACCGCCTGAACACCGGTATCGCAACGGCAAGCATGATGGCCCCGAAAACGATCAGGATGGCCACTTCTGGTATTATATCCATGATCCCGGCGTTCAATATCATGACCTTACGCATGGCGGTGACCGCATACGTCAACGGCAGGACCTCCGAGAGCCACTGCATGAACCACGGCATCTGCTGGATCGGGAAAAATATGCCAGTCAGGAACATCATGGGGAACTGTAGGACCGTCATGAGGATGGTCGCCGTTTCCTCGTTGTTGGACATGGCCGTGAGCAGTATCCCCAGCCCGATGAAGCTGAAGATGCCCAGCAATAATATACCGGACGTCAATAGAAGGCTGCCCTTGATGGTGACGCCGAATATAAGTATGGCTATCGCCAGGACTATGATGCCCTGGATGAAGCCCCTCACAGTCTGGGCGATGGTCTTGCCGAAGATGATGGATATCTCGTTGACCGGGGCGGCCAGTATGCCGTCGAACGTGCCTATCTCCTTCTCGTGAGAGATGGCCCTCGGTATGCCGGTCATGGCACCCATCATCACGATCATCATGAGCAGGCCCGGCGCCACGAAGCTGAAGTAGTTCATATTACCGGGCACCGTTCCCTGCGCATCGACCTTGAACGGGGCGATGACCGCCGCAGGGTTCACCGTCTGGTTGGCCTTGATGCTCAACATCTGGACCTCCATGGCACCCCTCTGAGCGCCCAGGACGTTGATGACTTGCGTCGCCAGGCCCTGCATCACCATCGATACCTGCGGTATGCTGTTGTCCGATATCACCGTTATGTTGGCCTGCTTTCCCTGCGCCAGGCTGTCCGAGAACCCTTGAGGCACGACGATCGCGCCGTAAATCTGCCCGCGGGTGATCATAGTTTTGGCGTCATCCAGGCTTAAAGCGTCCTTAAAGTCCATGACGTTCGTCTTATTGTTCATCGCCTGGATCTGGGCTATTAGCTGCTGGCTGGCCTGGCTGTGGTCCATGTCCACGACGGCGACCGGTATATCCGTGTAGGTATTACCGGTGGGGAAGATGAAGCCCGTCATGATAAGCATGAAGAAGGGCATGAGGAACAGGAATATGAGCCCTATGCGGTTGCGCTCGAACTCCAGCAGGTCCTTCCATGCTATGCGGAAGCTATCCTGTAAGCCTTTGATCAGTCCCATGGCCTCACCTCACCCGCGCCTGAGGCGCTCTCCACGGCCCATGCCGTGCCGCAACCTTCGGCTTTTCCGTCTGGTCACGCATGGCTTTACCTGTAACGGACAGGAACACGTCCTCCAGCGTGGGCTCGTTCGTATTTATCATTGTGATATTACCTCCGTCGTGCCTTATGGTATCGATGATGCGGTCGAACCCTTCCGGGCCGCGGGCGCTGACCTTAAGGTCGTAGGCGTCCGGCTGGTCGATGGCCGCCACGCATTCAAGCTTCTTGATCTTCTCGACCAGCAATGGCGAAAGGTTCTGTATCCTCACGCTGAAAACGGTCATTTCCGCGTCCTTTATGAGCTTCTTCAGGTTCGCCGGCGTGTCGAGCGCGACGATCTTGCCGCGGTCGATGATGGCGATGCGGTCGCTCAGCACTTCAGCTTCCAGCATGGCGTGGGTCGTGAGGATCACGGTAGTGCCTTTCTTGTTAATGTCCCTGATCAGCTCCCTGATGGAGAGAGTCGTCTGGGGGTCGAGCCCGAGCGTCGGCTCGTCCATGAAAATGATGTCTGGCTCGGTGAGCAACGCCCTGATCACGTTGATGCGCTGCTTCATGCCCGTGGAGTACGTGCCGATCTGGGCGTTTTTCCACTGGGACATGTTGACCAGCTCTAACAGCTCATCGATTTTATTTTCGATCTTCTGTTTCGGCATCTGGTAAAGGTTGCCGAAAAACCTCAAGTTCTCGGCGGCCGTGAGCCGCTCATACATGATCATCTTCTCAGAGACCAGGCCAATCCTCGCCCTGACCTTGTCGCCCTCCCTGATCAGGTCATAGCCCGCGACTTTAGCGTTGCCGGCGGTTGGTCGGGCCAGCGTACACAGCACCCGTATCGTCGTGCTCTTGCCGGCGCCATTCGGCCCCAGGAACCCGAAGATCTCCCTGTCATCCACGTTAAATGAGATGTTATCCACTGCAGTGAAGTTGCCGAACTTTTTAGTAAGGCCCTTGACTTCAATCGCGTAATCCGATGTCATCGTTTTCCTCCTTTTAATCGCCAAAGAGCGTTCTCATCTCTTCGAAGAGCTCTTTCCTTCTCGTATCGATGTGGTCGAGGACGCTTCGCCCCTCTTCCGTGATCGTGTAGACTTTTTTCCTGTCGGACTCTTCCATGGATATATAGCCTTTGGATTCCAGGAAATCGAGCACCGGGTAGACCGAGCCCGGGCTAGGCACCCAGTGTCCCCGGGTCCTGGACTCGATCTCCTGGATGATATCGTATCCATGGATCGGCTTCATGCTGATGATCTTCAGGACTATCATCTTGAGGAAGCCTTTTCGTATCCCGCCGCCCATCATATCGTCTTTCATATCATGATCCGATATATCGAACACCGATATATTGGCTCCAGATATATCGATAACCGATATAGTATAAATACTTTAGGCTATTGGAGCCCTGTACCAAAACCTCGCTAAAAATGACCGGGATATACAAAGACTAAAATACCAGCTGGTTAATATTAATGATTATATTTCATGGTGAGAACTTGGGCGGAAAGGCAGCGAGAACCGGAAAAGTCGATAGGGCGCGGGAACTGCTGGACAGCGCCCCCGCATGCCTCATCGCAGTCGATAAGGACATGAAAGTAGAGACGTATAACCGGGCCAGTTCGGAGCTTTTTAATTCTTTAGGGGTCAAGGCCCCGGCCGGCATGGACATCTCCTCTATATTTCCCGACGAGCCGGTGCTGAAAATGCTCGCAGAGGCCGTGCGCGGCAAGACGTTAAAGCTTATGGGCTACCGGTTCGAAAAATCCCGGCCCGAAGAAAGGTATTTTGACCTGACCGTAGCGCCTCTCAAGGATGGAGCGGCGCTCATGGCCGTCGATTCCACGGAGCGCTGCCAGGCCATGAAGAACATCGAGGCTGCCAGGGCTGAGGCGGAGTTCTACGTCGACCTTATGAGCCACGACATACGGAACTTCAACCAGGTCACGATGGGCTACATCGAGCTTTTACAGCTTACCAATACTCTCAGCGACACGGAGCGGTCGTACCTGGAAAAAGCCCAGAGGGGGGTTACCGGCAGTAACCGGCTCATCGATAACATCAAGAAGGTCCGGCTCATCCGCCAGTTCGCAGGCAAGAGCCTCTCTAAGATGGACTTGAGCGAGATACTGGTAAAGGATGCGGAGGACGTGAGAAAAGCCTCTCAAGCGGCTAAGGTCACGCTTGAATTTGACGCTAATGAGAAGCGCCATGTCGTGGCGGACGATTATATACACGAGATATTCCGCCACATCATGGAGAATGCCGTGAAATACGATCCCCACCCGGAAAAGCTCATCGAGGTCAAGGCCAAGCCGGAGCAAAAGGGCGATAAAAAATATTGGTCCGTCAGCATCGCCGACCATGGGGCGGGCATCCCCGAGGAGAAGAAAAAGTCCATCTTCGAGCGCATGACCAAGACCACCAAGGGCGCGGGCGTGGGACTCTCCATCGTGAACGTGCTCGTCCACAAGTATGGAGGCGACATATACGTCGAAGACCGCGTCAAGGGCGACCCCTCGCAGGGCAGCGTCTTCACGGTCGAGCTGCCGCAGGCATAAAGTGCATCCCGGGATTTAAAAAAAACTTTCTTCTCCATTTTTGGGATTTGGTTTTGTATTAAATGATGCTTTAGTCCGGTGACGTTAACGTTCGTTGTTTTATGCGTGACACGCTGATGGAATCGGTTTTTGAACCACGGAGCCGCGGAGCGACGGAGAACGCACCGAGCCTGTTTTTATGATGGAGGCCTCAGAGGACACGGAGACGGTTTATTCGGTTAAAGAGATACGGAGAATGCGGAGGCGCGGCGGAATAAAATGACCGGCGATGATCAAACCGATCCCGCTATCCTACAAACGGGTGACCATACGAAGCTACCTCTTAAGCGTTCGCATTTAGACACTGGCGATTCCAGGTTTTTATTCCACTGTGGCTCAGCATCCTCCGTATCTCTTTAACCGAATAAACGGGCTCCGTGTCCTCTGAGGCCTCCATTTAAAAAATGTCTCAGCGAGTCCTCCGTCGCTCCGCGGCTCCGTGGTTCGAAAACGGTTCCGCCCGCTCCACATGCAAACCAGGGCAAAGCGTTAAAAACAATCCCGAAACAGGAGAAGAACCAAAAAAATAAAAAAGGCTGGAGAGGTTGAGGGTTCTTCATTACTTTTTTTTGAAGTAGTGCCGTGTGTTTAGAGTAGGCCCATCGAAGGCACGGGTGAAAATCCTATGCTCAGCCACGGGTAAGCGAACTGCGTGTACTGCCGCTGGCTCATCTGCTCCATCTGCGTCAGCATGTTATCTTTTTGCGATAACTGCGTTATCGTAGGGAATGTAGTTCCCAGCAAGCCGGTAGATGAAACGGGGAACGATATGTCGGATGTCTCAAAATCGTTCGCGCTGGAAAATACCGATTGTAAGTCAGTGAGCGAATTGTTCTGTACGAGCGTTGGGAACCCCCACGACATCGGCACTAACGATGTGATGGCCATAGGCGCCATCAAAGCGATTGCCATTATCACAGAGGCTGCCAGGATAAACCTTTTTATCATAATACTACCCTCCTCAAATACTAATTGCACCGACGTCGCCTAATATGTTCGCGACCTTATTGGCAAATATGTGGCATTATTGTCTAATTTTTAGTATACGTTAAAGCTTTAAATAAAGTTAAAGAATGATAAGCGCCAGCATACGTGTCCAAGGCCATGTATAAAAATCGTTTTTAATGCTTAATTTAAAAACAAAAGAGGAGGGTAGCTGAGTAAGGTTTAGCTCTCCGGGCTCATGCGAGCTTACCAGCCGAAGCCGAAGCCAGGCAGCGAGACGTCGCCGACCCCGACGAACGGATAGGCGAACTCGGCGAACTCGTTGGTCTGCGCGAAGTCGCAGTGCGTGACGTCCTGCGTCTGACAGACGGTCTGGCTGATATCCGGGAACGCAAGGTTCACGGGACCAAACGGCAGAACGTTTGCGGTAGCCTTAACGGCTGCGCCGACGCCCAGCTCGTCGCCAATACCTAAACCGGCCGCCACATCGTCCGTGACGCCGAGGCCCGCCGCCAGGCTATCGTCACTGGCGCCTACGCCGAGAGCGGCTTCGAGCGTGGTCGCGCCAAGGCCCAGATTACCGAAGTGCACCGGGAACTGGATGTCGACAGTCTCAAAGTCCGTCGCCTTTGCGGTGTCCTGGTTGAACGCGCATGTCGAGCCGTTCTGGACGATCACCGGGAAACCGAAGGTCGTCGATACCAGGCTGGCATTTACCGGATAGGCGAACAGCGTACAGGCCAGAGCCAGTATTGCCAAAATTTTTATTTGTTTGGTGTTCAAGTATTACCCTCCTCTAAGCATCGGATACTCCCGGCGCCGGCTAATAGGTTGGGCTTCGTATGAACAAATAACGGGCAGCGTTCTTTTATTAATAATACCGGTTAAAGCTTTAATAAATATTAAATAAGCAACGTAGGACAGTTGGACGTTTTAGCGAGAAATGATTTATAGGCACGCGGCCAATTATTGCGCGTGCCAATGAAGAACGTCCCTAACGATAAGATACAGGATATAATGGTGGTAGAAAACCTCCAGGATATAAGGCTTATTTTTAGTAAAAAACATAACATGATACTGAAGCTCGTCATGGAAAAGGAGATGTCCATCTCGGACATCGCGAGGGCGCTTAATATCAATCCCGGCTCGGTACACTATCATTTAAAGGAGCTTGAAAAACGCGGATTCGTTAAACAGGTGCGGGAGGAAATAAAAGGGGGCATCGTTAAAAAATATTACCGCTCTGCCGCAAAGCGCATTCTCCTGGACAGCCCTGACTTTAACAAGATGGACGATATCAGGGTCGATAGGCCTGAGGGCTTCGTCGCACGGCTCATCGAGTCCATCGAATACCTGGGCTATCACCTGCCTCCCGAGAACAGGGAGGACGCAGAGGAACTGCTATCCAGGTACGATAAACGTATTAATGACATGTTAATTGAGATCCAGGGCTCCGGGCTCGAGAACTTCGTGGACGACGGGATGGTCATCCGCAGAGTGAGCCAGATGATATTAATGATGCGGGCAAAAGAAGACCCCGAGTTGAACAGGGTCTACAGCGAGTTCAACAAGCTCTTCATAAAATACGAATGACCATTTAGGCCTTATTGCCCTACGCCGATTAAATATTTCCCCACGTCGGGCTCCAGGAAATATTTCTTATATCTTCCGTCCTGCTCGAACCTGACGAGGTTATCGTTCAGGAACCGCTCCATGTGCCAGTGGATACTGCTCTTATCGAGCCTGAACCTCTCGGAGAGCTTCTGGTTGGTCACGCCGGGCTCTTCCATGATAGCGCACAGCAAGCTCTTGCTGGTATCGTTCTTACTATAGGAGAGCACGACCTTCTCCAGCTCACTATTGGCCCGCGAGCTGTTGAATATCCTCGTAAATTTCCCCATCCTTTTGAGGATGACCTTGCCCTCGGCCTCGAGCATCTGCACGTGGTACTTGACGGTCCCGTTCTTCATGTTCTGCTTACTGGATATTTCCGACTGCGTGCAGCCCGGGTTGCTCAGCACATAATTAAATATATTCAGCCGGTTCCTGTTATCCAGGACGTTCTGTAGCCTGCCGATGATGAACGGTATTGCGTAAAGCATGCCGGCCATTATTAATATGCTATCAAGGGTGCCTGCCACCTGTACCCACAGCGGCAATTGCCAGAATGAGATGATGGGCGCATTTACCGGAACCTCCGAGCCCTGAGGGCTGCCGCCGCCCGGCTTCACGACATATCCGCCCGGGCCATTGAACGCGGGGGCAAATAGCGGTAAGAGCAATAGTACGGCGGATAATACGACCACCGCCGCCGCCAGGGCTTTCATACTTAGTCGCATGTGTATTCTCCTTACCACGCCCGTATGTAGTACTCGTCCTTGCCGGAAACGCTCATGCCGGTTACCTTAAAGAGCCAGGTGCCGTCTGCCACGCCGTTCTGGTTATCGATCTCCATATTAATGCGGCCGTCGGTCCTGCCGTCCGAAACGTCGGTGTACGGCCCGAGCACGTGCCCGTCCGGCGTGTATATCATGAGCCTCAGGTCGTCGGCGGGGTTATTCCACTTAAGGTCGAAGTTAAATGCCGTCGACATGCCCGAGACCTGTGCCTGGTGCCACACGGTCTCGCCCATCGTGATCTCACTATTATATCCTTCTCCCGGCAGGGCAATAGTATTATTATACTGGATACTATCGTTCACCACGAGGATCTCGCCGTTGAAGGTCAAGGAAGAACTTTTGGCATCGTTTAGCTCGATGGTCGTGTTCGCCCTGTAGCTGACCATCGACGCTTTTCCCATCATTGCCGGTATCTGATGCCTGAAAAATTTAACCGGGAACGTGCTGGGAGCGTCTGACCCGGCTGGCCGGACGATCATCTTACCGTCGATATAATCCTTGATAGGTATCATATGAATACCCCGGAAGGGGGGCATAAATTCAGGCGTATGCCAGTCATAGTTCTCTCCGGGCATGGTCCCCGGCCCGGACAGGTCCAGGATGACGCTGGTATATCTATTATCCACATGCCCTTCGTTAAAGGGCGGCAGGGCCCCATTAACGAATTGGGGTAAAGCTATTCCACCATACATTCCACGCCAGTACATCGTGGCACTGCCGTTTTTATCCGACGAAACGTCCACCGGGCTTACCGAGCCAATGGTGAACGATACGACCATTAGTAGTAGCATGGCTATGGCGCCGTACTTTTTAAGCATTTATACCATTAGTATAAGCTTTTAATGGGCTATTTATAGGTTCTGGCTGTATCATCAAACTTAAATATAGATTAAAGGGTTTTTTTGACATATCCTCCACTATTTATAAAACGTCCTATATAGCGTTGCCTACTTAATACTTATGGCCCAATCGTCAAACAGTGGCTTGATAGTTTGACGATTGAGCGAGAAATGATTTATATGCTTCAGCTCAATGCATCGGTTGCAGGCAAAAAGGAGGCAGCCATGCATGATCAGGACTGAAAATCTGACGAAGGCTTACGACGGCGTTAAGGCCGTGGACTCGCTTAGTCTCTCGGTCGATAAGGGAGACGTGTTCGGGTTCCTGGGGCCCAACGGTTCGGGTAAGACCACCACCATGGGCATGATGATCGGCGAGATCGAGCCGACGTCGGGCCAGTGTTTTATCAATGAAATCGACGTGCTCCGGCATCCCCTGGACGTCAAGAGGATCATCGGTTACATTCCCGATGGGCTGGGATTCTATGAGAACCTCACAGCCAGGCAAAACTTAAAATTTTTTTCCGAGTTTTATGATTTTAAGCCGGATAAAGCTGAAAAACGCATCGCCGAATTACTGGAATACGTGGGCCTGGCGGGCGTGGAAAAGAAGACCGAGGGCTACTCCCGCGGCATGAAGCAGCGTCTGGGCCTGGCCCAGGCCCTCCTGAACGACCCTGAGGTGATATTCATGGACGAGCCCACCAATGGCCTGGACCCGCAGGGCGTCATGCAGGTGAGGAACATTATAAAGGACCTGGCGTCCCAGGGCAAGACCATATTCTTCTCCAGCCACATACTCGAGGAGGTCCGCCACGTGTCTAAGACCATCGGCATCATCTCGAAGGGTAAGCTGATCGCGCAGGGCACGCTGGACGACGTGAAGCGGAAGCTGCAAAAAGAGCAAATGCTGACCATCGTCGTAAAAGCCACGGGGGCGATTCCTCAGCTTACTACGCCGGGTATCGTCGACGTCTCATACGTAGACGGTACTGCCCTCATACGTGCCAGGTCCGATATCAGGGACGAGATATCCGACGAGCTCGTGCGTAACCATGTGCATATCAGGGAGCTGAGGATGGAAGAAAGGTCCCTGGAGGACGTATTCTTAGAGACCGTCTATGGAGGTGCATAAAATGAGGCCTGAATTTATAGTAGCGGTAAAAGAATTCAAGGATTATCTGACCAGTAGGCGGTTCTTGCTCATATTCGCCGTGCTTGTGCTGATGAGCATCGCGGCGATAATCTCGGGCATGGGCACGTATAACGACCAATTAGCCTCATATAACCAGAACCTGCAGCAGGTGGCACAGAGTATAAGGGGTTTCCAGCCCGAGATGCCATCCATGCTGCTGGTCTTCGAGAACTTTGGCACGAGCTTCATCACGGTCGGCTGGCTGCTCGCCATCGCCATCGGGTTTGACCTGATATCCAAGGAGAAGGAGTCCGGCTCGCTTAAGCTATTACTGGCCCGCCCCACTTACCGGGACTCGATCATTAATGGAAAGATACTTGGCGCAACTTCCATACTGATCATCTCGCTGCTGGCCACGTTCCTCATAGCCATGGCACTGCTGCTCTTCGGAGGCATCGTGCCCGCGGGCGAAGACCTCGCCAGGCTGGCCGTCTTATTCCTGATGATCGTGCTCTTCAGCATAACGTTCCTGGCCATAGGGATAGCGGCATCGGCTATCGCTAAAAATTCGACCATCGCCATACTACTGGCCATCGGGTTCGTCGTGTTCAGCCTGCTCCTGCCCGGCTTCACGAGCTCTATCGCCGATATCGCGCTCGGCCAGGCGCCGACGATGCTCATCCCGGCCACGTCGGGTAACGGGACCGCCAGCGGCGCCCCTGCCGGCAATATCATGATAAGCTACAGCGGAGGGCGGAACAACACGGTACAAATGCAGGTCAATCCGGACTACACGAGCTATGAGAATATGCGTAGCCAGATCACCGGGGCAGTCGACCTGATATCGCCGACCAGCGACCTGACGGGCATCGCTCGCGTGGTCGTGAACGGCCAGCAGAGCACTGTCTCGAACAACGGCCCGGGGCAATTCGATTTCAGGGAGAGAGGCATGAGCTCTCCGTCGCTGGGCTCGACGCTCCCGGCGATATTACCGCAGGTGCTGGCATTGGTAGTGATGACGATCGCCGGGTTCGCCATAGCCTACGCGAAGTTCATCAGGATGGACGTTAGATGAAAATGAAAGATCTCCTGCTCCCGATGCTGGCGATCTGCCTCATCGTGGCCATATCCGCCACCGCGCTGGCGGATACCGGCTACACGTCGCTATTCGGCGGATGGGTGGATAATGGCATGACCAGGCAGGCCAACGATTGTTTCGTCACCTTCGGCATTTCGAATGGCTCCTACGTGCACGTGTCCGTGCAAAGCCCCGATTATCCGGCAGGAGATACGTACGTTCCCACCGGCAACGCGTACTATTACTACGACGCCATCAGGATCTACGTGGCGGACGTGAACTATAATACTAGCCAGGCCCTGGTGGACATATCGAAGCCAACGACTTCGGGCTCGTCGTCTGCTACCGGCACGAAAATATGGTGCGATACGCCCGGCCAAAATGCCCTGGGGGGAGACGCCGTGACCTTCCCCATAACCATCCAGAACAACAATGCCGGCGATAAGACCTACTCGCTGTCGGCGTCGAGCGGCACGGGCTGGGCCCTGAGCTTCCAGTATAGCGGCAAGAACGTTTACCAGCTATACGTGCCATCGGCCCAGACCAGGACCGTCAACCTCGTGGCCCAGACAGCCTATGACTCGACCATAGGGGAAAAGACGATCAGCGTCAGCACAGGCGACGCCGGCATGGACGTGCACGTTGACATCACCAGCATCAACCAGAGCGCCGGCGTGTCCTCGCAGGTCAGCTCTCTCATAGCAGGCATCGGCGATAAGGTGTTCTATAGCTTCAGCGTCCAGAACCTTCAGTCGCAGCAGAATAACTATAAGCTCGCCGTCGAGGGCCTGCCCGATAACTGGTATTACCAGTACCTCGATTCGCAGGCCAGCACTAGCCAGATGGCCGAAGTGGCTGTCCCGGCCCAGGCTACGAAGAATTTCGTGCTGCAGATACTGCCGCCGGTCAGCGTAACTGCCGGGGACTATAACTTCACGGCCGTCATCACGACGCCGGATAACGTGACCATACGCCAGCCTCTCACGCTAAAGCTGACCAGCTCCGTGAGCATGGGCGTGAACAGCGATAAGCTCGCCTATACGTCCCAGCCGGGGCAGACGTTCGACATCAAGGTCTATGTCTCGAACACCGGCAGCGGCGGCGCCCTGACCAACGTGTACCCTGACATCACGGCGCCCTCGGGGTGGGTGGTCAGCTCGTCGCCCGCGAAGGTGAACAGCATCAAGGCGGGCGAAACGCAGGCGTTCACCGTGAGCGTGCAGTCGCCGGGGAACATCGTGGCGAGCGACTATGACGTGAAGGTCAACGTCAAGAGCGATCAGGCGCAGAGCTCCAGCGACTACAGGATCACCATCACGACAAGCTCGATCATCCCCTATGTCGGCGGGGGGATCATACTGGTCGTACTGGTTGGCCTCGTGTTCCTGTATAGAAAGTACGGGCGCAGGTAACTGCGCCTCCTTTTTAAATCGCTCACTTGAGCATTTCTTCGACGCCCTGGAAGTCGTCCTCGTATATGTGGACGTTATCGCCGATGCACCTCACCGTGCCCAGTACGAAATCGGTCGGACCGATGAGCTCGTCCTTGACGAGCTCCTGAAAAGCGATAAGATTTGCCTCGAACGCCTTGAACATGTCCCAGGAGCGGTAGTGGATGTGGACGTCCAGCTTGTTATTCTTATAAGGGAAAACCCATATACGCTGGAAGCAGGGCTGGTCTTCTTTTTTGAGACAGTCCACTTTAGGCATCCAGGTAATGGCCTGAATGCGCTTTGACTCGTACCGTTTATTGCGTAGCTGTTCGCCCATCCATTTCAGCTGGTCGAAGCCTTCATAATCCACAAGTCGGTCTATATAAGTATATTCGAACCCGTGCTTCCCGGCCGACTCGCGCTTGAACTGTTTTTTGTAGAACTCGATGCGGTCCTTGCTGCAGAACGGGTCCTTCTTGTGCCAGACCTGCACCGGGCTGCGGATCTCCAGGAGCATGCCGTTTACGCATTTAGCCTTTATACCGTACTCCGTATCCACGAGCATGCCCTTAGTGTATATCTCCTTGATGGCCCAGTACCATGCTTCCGATAGCGTCTCGAATGTCCCGGCGATCATTACAATAACCAGCTAAACCTCGTATTTCATTGCTTTAAACGGTTATTAAGCTTTTTACTGAAAGTACTAATCGCCATACGACTATACGTACAACATATAAAGCGCCCCGAAAGCGATTACTTTCAGTATGCTCTTGGTAAGCATATATAAACCCCCGCGTGATATTAGCGCTTAGACACAGAATATCGCACACGCCCTACTCGATTCAGGGCCAGGCTGCGGTATCTGGCATCCTGCATACATCCAAAAAATCCCCATACCCATAGTGCGGGCGTACTACCTTTTTTGCCCGCACCATCCCCATTCAAATGTAAGCCACTCGATTCTTTATCCTTCTCGAACACTTAAAATATTATATCCGTTATAATTACTGCTATATAATAAAATTTCCGCGATTGCGTTGCTTTTTCAATCGTTTTTAACCAATTTTTTTGCTTTTTAATGGCTGAATGTAGTTATACAATCATTTGCCATCATCTATTGAGAACATGATGATAGAGAGCATGGGCAGTAACGGGCAGCTTGTGGCGGTCGATGATAGGGATGGCCTTAGACAGACGCCAGGCAACGGCGACCGCGATGTTCGCATCGGTGCCATAAAAGCGCTGGAAAGCCAGGGCGACAGGCATTCCATAAAGCTGCTCGTCGACGCCCTGAAGGACGAGCACTATGAAGTCCGGGAAACCGCCTACAGGGCCGTCCGTAAGCTCGGGCAAAGGTCCATGCCGGAGCTGATACCGGCCCTGAAGGACGAAAACTTTTACGCCCGCATGTACGCGGCGCTGGCCATCACGGACCAGATCGTCGAGAACCCGGATGCGAAGTACGGCGAGGCGGTGGTAGATGCGCTTACACATGCCCTCCTGGATAAGAGCATCTACGTCCGACGCTCGGCATACGACGCCCTGAAGGTCATCGAATATAACAAGATATTCAAGTCGCTCGTCAGCTCGCTGGAGGACCCCGACCTTAACATACGCTTAGAGGCGATCATAGCCCTGGGCAAGATAGCGGATAAGAGGGCCTCTAAGCCGCTTATAAAGCTACTAACGGTAAATGACGTGAACATACGGAGGTGTACGGCATCGGCCCTCGGCCGCATAGGGGATAAAAAAGCCACGGGACCCTTGATAGACATGTTGCTTGACCAGGACGGCCACGTGAGGAAGGAGACCGTGAAAGCGCTCGGCGCAATCGGCGATGAAAAAGCTGTTTCCGGTTTATTGGGCGCATTAAAGGATAAGGAGCCTTCGGTGAGGGAGCAGGCGCAGGAGGCGTTAAATTGCTTCCGGTCCTTCAGGTATGTCACGCCGTTCATCGACGTGCTGGGAGACAGGGACGTCACCGTACGGAAGTCCGCGGTCAGGGCGCTGGGAAAGGTTAAGGGCGTAAAAGCCATCGATTCCTTGATATGGGCGCTTGAGGACGGCGACGGCTCGGTCCGGGGAGAGGCGCAGATGGCGCTCGCGCACATAGGAAAAAGCGCCCTTAAGCAGCTCAGGTCGGCGCTGGACGACGATAGCGACCTGATCCGGCATGGCGCCGCCGGTGCGCTGGAGCTGATGTGTAAGGCGAAGGCGAAAAAGCGTATAGAGCGCTCCCATAAGTTCCAGTCGCCCGAGGTCTGGATTGAGATCCGGGCGGCCATATCCGCCTATACGAAGGAGAAGCAGGCGAGCCTCACGTCGTTCAACATTTAAATGCCGCAGCTCTTTAGATTATTTTTCGCCAGGTACTGCTGGTGGTAATCTTCCGCCTTCCAGAACTTCGTGGCAGGAACGATCTGCGTGACGATGGGCTTCTTGAACCGCCCAGACTTTTCCAGCTTTTCTTTAGACTTCTTCGCGGCCGCTTCCTGCTCCTTGTTATGATAAAATATGACGGAGCGATATTGGGTGCCCACGTCGGGCCCCTGCCTGTCCATCGTGGTGGGGTCGTGGGCGCTCCAGAACACGTCCAGAAGCTTCTCATAGGATACCTTCGACGGGTCGTACGTGACCTCGACGGCCTCTGCGTGCCCGGTCTTATCGGTGCAGACGTCCCGGTATGTCGGATCCTCCATGCTGCCGCCTTCGTAGCCCACGGTGGTCGATACCACGCCCGGCACTCGCCGGAACGTCTCCTCGACGTGCCAGAAGCAGCCGGCGGCGAACGTCGCCTTTTGTAGCTTTGAACTCTTATCGTCGCTCACGTTCATCCCCATATGCGCCTATATTTAAAAGCTTGTCCGTAACGGCTAACGGCTTATGGTCGCAGGCGGCCCATACAGCCTTAGCTTTATGTATTCCCCCGCCAGGATGGCAGCAGGATATAATATCTGCTCTTCCAGCTGCATGTGGCGCATGAGCATTTTCGCCAGATCCGCGTATTCGTACTTTTGCTCTTTCATCGCCTCATCATTCATCTGCTGCAGCGCCTTCCTCATCTGGTCGTGCTCATATATGAACCCCTGGAGTTCGTCTTTAAGTTTATCGCTGAGCTTGATGATGCCGGTAAGCGCTGTGGTGACGTCCTTCTCCGCCAGCGACTGGAGTACGTCCAGGGGCGGGAACGCTATCTCTTCCTCTTTCCTGATGTGCGATTGGAATGGCTTAAACGCGAGCATGGCCGCGTCGCCGACCTTTCCCGTGGTTCGGGCGGCCCTGTTCAGCTCTTCGTATAACTCCTCGTGCTCTATCTTCAAGGAGCCCGGTATCCTGTAGTCCATCCATATCCCCAATACCAGTTATCCACTGAAGTTAATATAATAGCGCGATTGCCGTAGCGTAGGGCAATATCCATTTTCTTCTGTAAAATCGTGTGGAATATATAATCGTCTATGGCCCGGCCATGGTCAGGTATAAAAAATCTAAACACCTGGTTAGCGCATGTTCCCGTTATGCCGTCTCGGTATGTCATAAACACGGCGGCCACTTCGTCCTCCTTCAAGACCAGCTCCCCGACCATGAGCGTCGCGTCCCCGCTTTCATGAAGTCCGCCTCGAACATTAGGTCCGATCCCGTGGCCAGTTTAATGCCGTCAAGCGTAACGGAAATGTTCCGCGGTATCCCGAACTTTATCGCCCCGTCCGGCTCTTTTCTACGAGCCTATCCCCCTCAGGCCTAATAACTTCATTGGATTACATTTATATACAAACCATTTTATAATAAAACCTATATTTTGCCATATAAATGGTTGAGGTGCCCTATTTATGTCTAAAACAAAACTCATCTTCGGGTCATTGATCATCATGGCGATTATCACGGCCGGCTGCTCGGGGACAAAAACAATGGTGGGAAATGAACAGACGATCCCGTCGGCCGGCCAGACCGCAGCGCTGAACGACTACAAAAAATACGCCGGAGAGCTGAGCGACGAGATCGGCTTCATGAAAAACCACTACCCGCTATCGCCCAATGCCACGCTGGACGAATACAGGGCCTGGCTGGACGGCTTCGGGGAAAAGCTCGCCCTGTGCAGGCAGATGTATAACAACACAAGCGCAGCTTCAAATAAATATATGGGCTACCTCAACAACTCCAGCGACGAATACCGGAACGTGACCGCGGCGGATGCCGGGTACGTCAGCGACATCGAGCTGCTGAACCGGACTTACTGGAATCACTCCGAATACCTGAACACTTACGTCAAAAAGATGGCCGCCCTGGAGAAATACACGAATAAGCTGAACAGCACCATGGACGCCTATAACGACCTTAGCGGGCTCGCGAAGGACACGAAGATCGACTCGCTGGACGCGTACTCGCGGTTCATCGGCAGTTTCAAGAATAAGGCCACCGCCTACGAGTCCTCCGTCGACGCGGCGGTAGCGGCGGGCGATGAGTACGCGAGCTACTGCGAGCCGGGGAGCGAGGAATACAAAGCCCTGCAGGATAATAACAATGCCCTGAAGGACGGCGTCACGAAGTGCTGGGATACCTACGATAATTACAAGAAGGACTATGACAGCAAGGCCGGGGCCAGTGGGGCGATCCAGTCCACCTTCAAGGATTATGTTGATAAAGTGAGGAAAGCGTCCGCGATAAAGAATGACCTGGATACATATAGGGGCACTGCCAAAGCGCTGGAAAAGCTGGATAAAAGCTGGCTTGATGGATATAAGCAGAAGATCGACGCTTTTGATACGGCCTGTAACGATGCCATCGCCTCCGGCAACGCCTGCAAGCAGTACCTGGATAAATCCGGCTCGGACTATAAGGGCATCGAGACTAACGAGAAGAACATGAAAGACAGCATGGCAACGTACGATGAGAACTATAATAAGATGAACGCCATGTACAGGAACCTGCACCCGCTCGGGTCCCTCATATAATGATCAGCTAATGCCCAAAGCCATTGAATCAGAGCCGGGGGAGGTACCCCCGGCCCGATCTGGCTCCCGGGGGCATGTGACACGTACACCCCTCGGTTTTATAACACAAAGGACCGCTGGAAGCGGTCCTCACAAAGACAACACCAAGCCCCACGAAGATTTTATTTAAATTTCAGACTGATGTCTGATTCGAGCAAGAAGATGCAAACCCGAAATAACCAGTTTTGCGGTGACATCATAATAATTTATAAAAAATTTTTTTGTGGTGCTTTGTCCATGTCTTAGTGAGGACCGCTTGCAGCGGTCCTTCGTGCTATAAAACCGATTCCACCCGCTCCCCATGGAGCCCGGCATGGCATATTACTACCATATGTCCTCAACCTTTTCCACGCTTTCCACTGCTAAGTAAGCGCCCGGGCAATAAATCCACGGGTTAATATTATAAATTAGTTATATATTAACAGATTATAATACAAGGTATATCTATGGTAGCCCTTGGTATCGCGGACGATGAACCGGACATCCTGCGGCTTTTCAGGATCATGCTGGACAGGAAAGGCTATCCCATCGCCTACATGGCCCGTAATGGCGATGAGGCCGTGGAAAAGCATCGGCAAAATCCCGCCGAGATCGTTATCATGGATTACAGCATGCCGTTTAAGGATGGAGTCGAGGCGACTAAAGAGATCCTGCGAGAATTTCCATGCACGAAGTTTTTCCTCATGACTTGTGGCGAAGACGTTTCTGAGCTGTTAAAAGGCCTTGATATGGTCACAATCGTCAAGAAGCCCTTTACGTTTAAGTCGATTATAAACTTGCTTGAACGGTCTGTTCGTCTGTAGTCGATTAGCGAAGCCATTACTTATCTGGCACAAGCAAGTACGAGTTCGCCGGGTACTGCAAATTCCGGAGGTTCATGGGCCTTAGCGACGGGATAGGAAACATGAATCCGATAAGATTAATATAAATGTTTTAGCATACAAGCCATAAACCGGTTTTTATAAGTACTGAAAATTTTTATATTTTTACGTCCTTAAATATTAAAATGATGTTTTTTGGTCAGGAGGGGCATGCCGGTCAATAACAGAGAGAAAGCTCTATCGAAGAAACCAAAAAAATTATCGGAGAACATTAATTTACAGGGTGTCGACGCCAAAGAACGAAAATATTTGGAAGAAAAGCTGTTTTTAAATGAGTTTACGATCGACCAGTTCAGGGACATGGCTTTTTGGACATGGGCCGATGGGCGTATTTTCCTCGTGAACGAGGAAGCCTGCCGGTCCCTCGGGTATACCAAGCAGGAGCTATTATCGATGAGCATACCGGACATTGACGTGAATTTCACTCAGGATAAATTATCCGAGTTCATAGAGGATAATAAATATACGGGCCATGTTTTAATGGAGTCGAGGTTTAAAACAAAGGACGGCAGGACTTTTCCCGTAGAAATCAGCTCCAATTATTTCTATCTCGACGATAAGGAGTATATGGTATCCCTCTGCCGGGATATCACCAAGCGTAAGAGGGCAGAGGAAGCACTGCGGCAGAGTGAAAAGAAGTATCGCAGCCTCGTCGAGCAGGTCAACGACTGGGTGTGGGAGATCGACGCAAATGGTATATACACGTATGCTGGCCCCCGGGTACGCGGGCTCCTTGGATATGAGCCCTGCGAAATAGTCGGGATGTCCCCGTTCGACTACATGGCCCCGGAGGAATCGAAAAGGGTCAGAGCGCTATTCGATCCCATTTTCGAGGCACGCGAGGAGTTCTCCCTGCTCGAGAACACGCTGGTCAAAAAAGATGGCGGCATGGTCTCGGTGGAGACGAGCGGTGTGCCCATATTCGATGACCAGGGCACTTTTATCGGGTATCGTGGTATCGACCGTGACATCACAGAGCGCAAGTGGGTCGAGGAAGCGCTGCGAGAGAGCGAGGAGAAGTACCGCATCGTGGCGGATAACACCTACGATTGGGAGTTCTGGCTCAGCCCCGGGGGGCATGTTTTATACACCTCGCCATCGTGCGAACGAATAACAGGGCACTCGGCCGGTGAGCTTACCAAAAATCCCGGCTTGCTGTTTGAAATAACGCATCCGGAGGACAAGCCGGTATTCCTGGCCCATGTCCATGCACAGCAACCCTCTTCTCATGGCGAACTGGAGTTCCGCATCGTGGCCAGGAGCGGGGAGGTCCGGTGGATCCACCACATTTGCCATCCAATTCATGACAGGGACGGACGTTTCCTCGGGATCCGGGGCAGCAACCGCGACATCACCACGCGTAAGTGGGCCGAGGAGGCGCTGCGGGAAAGTGAAGAGAAGTTGCGCAGTTTCTTTGACCTGCCCCTGATAGGCATGGCGTTAACCACGTCGGAAAAGAGGTGGGTCTACGCAAATGACAGGATATGTGAAATTTTGGGTTTCTCCAGAGAAGAGCTTTCCCGGCTCACCTGGGAGGAGATTACCCACCTCGACGACCTGGACAACGATTTAGAGTATTTCAACAGGCTTCTTTCCGGCGATATCGACAGCTATACCATTGAAAAAAGGTTCATGCGCAAAGACGGTAGTATAGTCTATACCCAGATATCCATAGGGTGTGTGCGTAACCCGGATAATAGTGTCCGGTACATTGCCGGGCTCATGCAGGACATCACGGAACGAAAGCGGGCCGAGAATGCTCTGCGAGATGCGAAAGACCAGGTGGAATTATACGTGGACCTGATGGGCCATGACATAAACAACATGAACCAGGTCAGCATGGGGTTCCTTGAGCTGGCCCATAATATTATCGAGATGGAAGGCAAGCTCGGCGAGGATAACATCGTATTACTGGATAAGGCGATGGACTCGCTGAAGAACAGCTCGCAGCTCATCGACAACGTGCGGAAGCTCCGGCGGGAGAAGATGGGCCTCTATGAGCCGGAGGTGCTCGACGTCGGCAGCGTGATCGAGGGCGCCGTAAAACAGTTCCATGGCATCCCGGGCCGGGACGTCAGGATCACGTGCAAGCCCTTTGAGGACTGTCTCGTCAGGGCTAATAGCCTGCTAAAGGACGTGTTCGTCAACCTCGTGGGCAACGCGGTGAAGCACTCGAGAGGCTCCCTGTCGGTCAATATCGGGGTGAGCAGGGTCGTGGATAACGGTAAAACATATTGCCGTATCGACGTGGAGGACGATGGCCCTGGCATCCCCGATGTGCTCAAGAACACCTTGTTCGACCGATTAAGCCTCACCACGACCCGGGCAAGAGGCAAAGGCTTCGGCCTATGCTTAATAAAAATGCTCGTGGACGACTACCAGGGTAAGTTCTGGGTGGAGGACCACGTGCCCGGGGACTACACGAAGGGCGCCAGGTTCGTGGTCATGCTGCCAGCAGTTGGAAAATGATTATTATAAAGTAATTTGGCAACGCCTGCGGAGATCGTAATCATGGATTACAGTGTGCCATTCAAAGATGGGGTCGAGGCGGCCAAAGAGATCGTGAGAGAATTTCCGGGCACGAAGTTTTTCCTCATGACCTGCGGGGAAGATGTTTCCGGGTTGCTAGATGGGCTTGATATGGTCACGATCGTCAAGAAGCCATTTACGTTCAAGTCGATGATAAGCTTGCTTGAACGGTCTGTTCGTCTGTAGTCGATTTTTATGATATTAGAACTCTCGCGTGAGCTATAGCTCCAAAAAGACCTCCCATATTATTTCAGCCTATAAATTATGCCGGTCTCATCGTCGCGCTCGATGGTCTGTTCTGCCGATAGCTCGTAGAGTGCGTTCATGATATCGTTGGTATCATATATTCGCCCGTCCTCCAGAATCCTGGCCACGATGGTATGTAATGGTTGAGGCCCCGCCTCTAGTGTTTTTGTTATGGAGGCTTTGATATCACCGTTAATTTTTCCGGTAATAATTACGGTCATAATTATTAAAATTGACCGTAAATGTATTTAAGGTTTATCTTGCACACGTTAGGGCGATGAATCGCGTTAATTTAGACGTGTCCAAGAAACGTAAAAGAGAAAGAGGAAAGCGCTTCGAACTTATAATTGATGATTACACCGATGCCTGTATCGATAAAATCAAGGACTTTGGTTTTAACAGCCGCAAGGATGCAGTCAGGTTTGCGATACAGCGCGTGGCGGGCATGATAGACCGGGGGGAAATAAAGAGGGTGAAATAGAGAACGATATATTTTTATCATAAAGCGATTTTATAGTAATGGGTATGGGAAATAATATTAAATGTCGCAAGCTATATACCCCCCAAACTGTTGCATAAAAAATATTTTATTGATTTCCCATACCCGACTTACTTTCATACTGCCCTGTCTTCCATCTTTCGGGTTTCACGCCCCATCGGCAGCTCTCGACGGATGCGGTAAATAAAACACCTGAACGTTCTTTGCCTCGGCTGTATTCTTTTACCATTCTAAAACCCATGCCCTGGCATCGTTCCCAACACATATAATGAATTTTGCACCAATTCCTATAGCTTCTGACAATTCCTGTTTCAACCATTGGTCTGCGCATAGCCTGGCATTTTTCGTCTTGAACCTCGGCGCCTCCTGGATTCTAATATAGTCATACTATGCTTAAAGAAAAAACTATAAAATATATGGTATGAATAAAGAGATAGGATATTAATAGAAATGACAGAGTTATTTGATATCAAAATTAGCGATGTTTCTACGACATTACTTTTAACATTATATTGTCACGCTTTAGAAAGTCAATCGAAGAACCCGATCTTGAATGACCCAAAGGCTGTAGAGCTTACGCAAAAGCTAAATCCGGAGCTATTAAAGTCGAAGGATCGATTTCTTAGAAGATTGGCGGAGGGCAAGAGCGATAAGAATTTAGTTGTCCATATATCCATGCGGGCTAAACGATATGATGAATACGTCCGGGATTTTCTTAAACGCTCGCCAAATGGGATCATAGTCAACATCGGATGCGGGTTAGATACACGTTTTTGGCGTATCGATGACGGAAAAACGATCTTTTATGACCTCGATCTACCCGAAGTGATAGCGATCAAGAAAAAATTCTTTATAGAAAACGAAAGGTATCATTTTATTGCATCATCGGTACTGGACGATGAATGGTTTGAACGACTTCTACAACATGGTAAAGGCCCATATATGTTCGTTGCCGAAGGGGTTTTTATGTATCTTCCCGGAGAGGATGTAAAATCGTTAGTATTAAAACTTCAATCGCGATTTCCTGGTTCTGAATTGGTGTGTGAAGTTTGTAACGACCTATGGCTACATGAGCCATTCAAAAGCATGCTTAATTTTAAAATGCAAAGACAATTACACCTTGGGAAAGGCACATCCTTCAACTTCGGTGTCAAAAACAGTAAAGAAATGGAAGAATGGAAGAGGGGAATTAAATTTCTTGACGATTGGTCTTACTTTGACTCGGCGGAAGGAAAAATGGGATGGATACGATTTTTGAGTAACTTTGAATTCCTCCGAAAAACGCAATGGACGATCCACTACCAATTAAATTAAACAGAAAATATCTTATAATGAAAAACTCCTTCTTCAGCCTCATACGAGCAGGGATTTCATCCTTTTATTAAATCGATCAGCAATATCTATCGCATCAATAGCAGTATTCCGGTCATAGGTTAAACCATAATCAGCTTTTAGCCTCAGGTCGTAAATACTCCTGAAGCCTACAGCATAATTTGATTCAAGCACTTTTTGATCGACAAGCCTCGATAAATACAGGTATACGCAATGATGGTTTTCAATGACCAGGCCCCTGGACCTTGCCACAGCATTAGCCATGTGGAGCATTGAATAATAAGCCTTGATTGTAGCCCATTTATGGTCGTCAAAGCTAAAATCCCTTTTCGCGCTATCCAGGTCATAACCCGATGCTTTAATTTCGTTCCTTATCACTTCCTGGCCGGGCGGCGACTTTTTAAGTAGCTTATTATGCTCGCAGTCGATGAGGTCCTTTATTACCATCATATCAGCCTTATTTTGTCTCTCTCAAAGCCCTCGTAAAATGCCATGTCGGTCACCGGTAACTTCGAATATTCCATCGGAGTATATATGATCGGATTTACTTCTCTGTTTAGAGCATATCTAAGCTTGCCAAGCGCTTTGAAAATAATGTCCTTTTTCTTATCGGTTATTATTAATAGGTCAATGTCGCTTTCCCGGGTGTCCTCGCCTCTCGCCGCCGAGCCGAATAAATAGACCTCCATGCCTTTTCCCGCGAAGCCTTTTATCCGCGTTCGAATTTCCGTAACGTTTATGAATATTTTTAATTGTTTTATGATGGGGTCGCCTTCGACCGTTGAGTAGAGCTTGAGGTCTCCTTTTTTGCTTACTTTTAATAAGTTGTGCTTTTCAAAGGTTTTTAGTAGCCTGGCCACGGTCATCCTTGATAACCCTGAAGCGCTGACGAGCTCGGCCTGATGGGCTTCTATGCTAGGCTTGAAGAGGAGGATACTAAGCAATCGTATGCCGCTCCTAGAAAATATGACATCGAGCAGCTCGTTTTTTAGGTGTGATGTATCAAAAGGCCGTGACATGGTAAAAGACTATAAAGAGCTTAACGCCTAAATAGTTTGCCATTAAATTATACATAGATGTATAATTTATTATACATAGATGTATAAAATATATGGCTCATCTCCAGGTTCGGACTCTACCAAGGCATCCTCGTGTTCACCTATGTCCTGAAAAGCATCATTGAGCGGCGTTCAGAAATTCCGGGCGCAGATAGACTGATGGATCGTATGGCGAAAAATAATGCCCCATGGCTGTTCGGCCTGAATCCCTCCAGCCTTTTTGGATAATTCGGCGTACGTGTCTGCTATTAGCGTTCTCATTTCTTCTTTGCAGGCTATGAAATGGGTGGATATCTCTTTTTTAACGTCCTTCCAGATGTATTCTATGGGGTTGAGGTCTGGCGAGTACGGTGGCAGGAAGACGAGGTGTATGTCGGGCATTTCAGCGTACTCAATGGTGTCATAGGCGTGGTGTGATTGGAAATTGTCTATAATGATGATGATCTTGCGTTTGTCATTACGTTCTCTAATCCGTTCGAGGAAGAGGCATACGTTCTCCTTCTTACTGTCATCGTGAAAATCTACCAGGCTGACGCCATTCAACGAGTAGAAACCAAACGTATTGGCCTTAACACGTTGGGTGTTTTTTACTATCCTCGGCTTGTTGAAACTCCACAGCCTCACGGTGTTACTCGTAGTCTGAGGACTTGACTCGTCCAAAAAACCGATGATATCATCGTTAGACGGGCTCGTCTCGCCTAGTTTTTTTTAACCGGTCCTCCGCATCCTCAGGCCTCCGTTGATCCTGTTGATATGGTTTGCTAAAATTCATCTTAAAGCCCTTTAGAATGACCCGTACCTGCTTAAGAGTATACTCGACACCGAACTCTTCCAGGATCAGTTCCATTATCTCCTTAGTAGTCCAGTCATCCCTCTCTTTTAAGTATTCCTTCAACGTTTTTTTCTGCTGTTCATCAAGCTTGGAAGGCCTGCCGCCGGCAAAACGAGGCACCAACCCCTCCGCACATCCCTGGTTCCACCTGCGCTGCCACTGGTACCCCACCATCTTGGTCACGCCGACCTTTTTAGCCGCCTCCTCAACGCTGTCACCATCATAACGATACCGGACAAAATACAACCGCTTCAACACCCGGGCATCCTTCTCAAGCGACCTGATACGCCTATCAAGTTCCTCGACCGGCAAAAGCCTGGCAATCGGATACATCTCAGTCTTAACCATAACAACAAATTAAGCCTTAAAAGTATAAATAGTTTAGTTTTTGACTATATATAAGAAAATTGTATTAAACATGATATAAAAAAGATAGATCAGGAAGATTTAAATAATATATTCTTCCCCTAGCCTGGGTGCATACGCCTTAACACCCATCTCCTTCTTCACCCACTCTGCAAACTCTTCCGTATGGTCCCCATGCACACAAAACACATTCTCCGTGCCCTTATCGCACATGTGCTTCACGATAGCCTTCAATTCTGAGTCCCCACTGTGAGCTGAGAAGCTGTACTGCTCGAGTTTACAGCGCAATGGCAGTATCTCGCCGTCGGCCTCTAAGGTGTTCGTATCGAGCGCCATCCGCCCGTTGGTGCCTTCCACCTGGAAGCCCGTCAAAATAAGCTTATCCTTGGGGTCATCATACATATGCTGCAAATAATACAACACAGGCCCGCCGTTGAGCATACCCGCCGTGGTAACGACCACTGAGGGCTCATCCAGTACGGTCCGCCGCATACTACCTTTAACGGTGGTAGCGTGCCCGTAGGCCGTCTTAAGCCGGCCGGGGTCCCGGACATACTCCGGCTGCTTCATGAAGATATCCGTAACCTCGACTCCCATGCCGTCAACGAAGCACCGGATACCATACTCTTTAAGGATCAATAGTATCTCCTGCGTACGGCCTATGGCGAAGCAAGGGATAACAACGTTCCCGCCAGTATCCAGCGTATAACGGATCGACTCGATGAACTGCTCCTCGAGCGTCTTCCTGTCCTTGTGCTCCCTCCCGAAGTACGTGCTCTCCACCAGCAAGGTCTTAGCATCCGGGTAATGGATCTTTGAACCCCGGAGCAGCCTCGTATCCGTGTTCTTGATATCCCCGGTATAAAGCAAGGTATCGTCGCCAAATTCAACATACGTAAGGGCGCTACCCGGAATGTGGCCGGCATCCAGAAAAGTGATCGTATAGTCCTCGGTAGAATAATCCTCAAGATAATCCAGCTCCCGGGTCCGCCGCATGAGCTTCTGCATATCCGAGGGGTCGAACGGCGGGATACTACCACGCTCGGCGATCTCCAGCGTATCCTCCGCCAGAAGCTTCGTAAGGTACTTCGTAGGAGGCGTAGCCAGCACCACGGGCTCCAGGTCCATAAGGTTAGGAACGACGCCGCAATGGTCCAGGTGGCCATGCGAGATTACCACGGTCTCCGGCCTCGGGCTCCCGACAGGATACTCGGGCGGGTCCGACGGCTTAATACCGTAATCCAGGAGCACCTGCTCATTCAGCAAAAATGCGGACCGTCCCACTTCACGGGCAGCGCCAAGAAATTTAATTTGAATGCTTAAAACCTCCGTGATGCCAAATATACTGCCAAAAGTCAGAAACAGGCCTATTATTCATGTAATTCCGAATTCAATTGTTATCAAACAAGGCTTATATATCACTTTCTATTTCCACTTATATAAAAATAAAATAATTACCCCACGATGAAACCATAGAAAAAATAAACACCTAAAAGGCCAAATATAGCTAAAAGTAACAGAAAAGTATAAATGCAATAGACGCGATTCTAAGAGACCGTCAGACACAGGTTCTATAACTGTATGGTGAGTGCCGCAGCAAATTCCCTCGATGCCCGCTTACGAAAAAACGATTCGCTATAGCAAAGAGTATCAACGGGGCTCGTAGCTCAGTTAGGTAGAGCGCCTGGCTTTTAACCAGGCTGCCTGGGGTTCAAATCCCCACGAGCCCGCTCACCCTGTTATGGGACTTTTTTTGAATGGAGGAAGGCGAGATTGACCAAAAAATTCAACGTTCTGGAGCACGAGCTTGTGCCCGACCACATTCTGTTGACCGAAGAAGAGACACTGGAATTACTCAAGAAATATAACATTACGAGGGGACAGCTACCGAAGGTCAAATCCTCCGACGTCGTCGTAAAGCAGGTCGGCGCGAAGCAGGGCGACGTGTTGAAGATCATGAGAAAGAGCCTGACCGCGGGCAAGGCGGTATCGTACAGGCTAGTCATAGAATAAAGCGAGGGGTCATTTAGTGTTAGACAGAAGAGAGTTAAGCAAAGCGTATTTTATCCGTAAGAAGATCGCGCAGCATCATATTGATTCTTTTAACGTGTATTTAGACCAGGGGCTTCAAAAGGTCATCAACGAGCAAGGCTTCATTGAAACCGACATCGAGGATGTTGAACGGAACATAGAACCTGTCAAAGTAAAGCTGGGCAAGATCCGCGTGGGGAACCCGGTTGTCCGTGAGGCGGACGGCTCCGTCGAGCCACTATTCCCGACCGAGGCGCGCCTTAGAAATATTACATATGCGGCCGAGATATTTTTAGAGATGAGCATCGTAAGGGGCGAGGTCGAGGAAGAGGCCATCGAGGTCAACGTCGGCCAGCTACCCATAATGATCGGCTGCAACAAGTGTAATCTCGCAAGGCTGAGCGCGGAGGACTGGGTCAAGAACGGGGAAGACCCGATGGATCCGGGCGGATATTTCATCATAAACGGCACAGAGCGGGTACTGATGACGCTGGAGGACCTGGCGCCTAACAAGATAATGGTCGAGTACGACGACCGCTACGGCGACCAGATAGAGGTGGCCAAGGTGTTCTCCCAGAGGCGCGGCTACCGTGCCCTCGTCATAGTGGAGAGAGGACGCAAGTCCATCCTCGAAGTCTCATTCCCGTCAATCTCGGGTCGCCTCAACTTAGTCATGCTCATGCGGGCGCTGGGGCTGGAGACCGACCAGGACATCATCAGCGCGGTCTCGGAGGACCCGGAAATACAGAAGTTCATGCTGGAGAACCTGGACGAGGCGGAAGCCGACACCGTGGAGAGCGCCATGGAAAAGATCGGCAAGCGCGTCGCAGCGGGCCAGGCACGCGACTACCAGATGAAGCGGGCCCACTACGTCATCGATCGATACCTTTTACCACACCTAAACCCGGAGAACTTCGAGCGCATCCACGAGGACGACCCGAAGCTCAAGGAGTCGAGGCTCAACAAGGCCTACTTCCTGGGAAGGATGGCCGAGGCCTGCTGCGAGCTGGCACTACGCCGCAGGGCGCCGGACGACAAGGACCACTACGCTAATAAGAGGCTCAAGCTGGCGGGCGACCTGATGGAGGACCTGTTCAGGGTATCGTTCAACAGGCTAACCAGGGATATCAAGTACCAGCTGGAGCGGGCCAACATGCGTAACAGGGAGCTCTACATGATCACGGCTGTGAGGGCGGACGTGCTCACCGAGAGACTCATCCACCCGCTGGCCACCGGCAACTGGGTCGGCGGCAGAACGGGCGTATCACAGCTATTAGACCGTATCGACTACATGGCCATGCTTTCACATTTAAGGCGCGTCATATCGCCGTTAAGCAGGGCCCAGCCACACTTCGAGGCCCGTGACCTGCACGCCACGCAGTGGGGACGCATCTGCCCATCCGAGACGCCAGAAGGCCCGAACTGCGGCCTGGTGAAGAACTTCGCCATGTCCGTGGAGCTATCGACGGGCGTCGAGGACGATGAATCAATCAAGAAGATACTGCGAGAGGCAGGAGTACAGCCGCTGGGGAGAGTGGTATAAATGAAGGCGAGAATATTCGTCAACGGCGCGCTCGTGGGGAACCACGAGAATCCTTTGGAGCTGGTCGAGAACATCAGGGAAAAGAGAAGGCAGGGCATCATCTCCAACCAGATCAACATCGCATATCACAAGCTTACGAACGAAGTCATCATCAACACCGACATGGGCCGGGCGAGGCGGCCCCTCATCATCGTAAAGGGCGGCAAGCCGCTGATAGCGAACGAGGACCTGGAGCAGGTCAGGCGCGGCGAGGCCACATTCGACGACATGGTGAAGAGAGGCCTCATAGAGTACATAGACGCGGAGGAAGAGGAAAACACCTTTATCGCCATAGACGAGTCACAGCTCACTAAAGACCACACTCACATGGAACTGGAGCCGTCGCTGATATTAGGCATCGCGGCCGGCATGATCCCGTACCCCGAGCACAACGCGTCGCCGAGGGTAACAATGGGCGCGGGCATGGTCAAGCAGTCGCTAGGCGTCTCCACGTCAAACCAGAAGCTCAGGCCGGACACGAGGGGCCACTACCTGCACTATCCGGAGGAGGGCATCGTCAGCACCCAGACCGCGAGGTCGATCAACTTCGTGGAGAGGCCGTCGGGCCAGAACTTCGTAGTGGCAGTCCTATCGTACGAAGGCTATAACATCGAGGACGCGCTGGTTTTCAACAAGAGCTCCATCGAGAGGGGCCTGGGCAGGTCGCACTTCTTCAGGACGACTGAAGGCGAAGAGCGCAGGTACCCGGGCGGCCAGGAAGACACCTTCGAGGTGCCAGACGCCGAGGTCAGGGGAGCCCGGGAGTCTGAATTTTATTCCATGCTTGACGAGGACGGGCTGGTGAACCCGGAGACATACGTGGGGGCGAACGACGTGCTGATAGGCAAGACCAGCCCCCCGAGGTTCCTGGAAGAGCCGACCGACCTGGGCGGCATCACTCCGCTAAAGCGCCGCGAGACCTCCGTGACCATGAGGAGCAACGAAAAGGGCATCGTCGACACGGTAATACTCACCGAGACGCAGAACGGCAGCCGCCTGGCCAAGGTACGGACCAGGGACCAGCGGATCCCTGAATTAGGCGACAAGTTCGCGTCCAGACATGGCCAGAAGGGCGTCATAGGCCTGATAGCCCAGCAGGAGGACATGCCATTCACCGAGAACGGCATGGTACCTGACCTTATCATTAACCCGCACGCTATCCCGTCCCGTATGACCATCGGCCACGTTTTAGAGACCATCGGCGGCAAGATTGGCAGCCTCGAGGGAAGGTTCGTCGACGGCACCGCCTTCAACAACGAGACGGAGGACGAGCTGAGGAACGGGCTCAAGAGGTTCGGCTTCTCGCATACGGGCAAAGAGGTATTCTACGATGGCATCACCGGCCAGAGGATCACCGCGGACGTTTTCGTGGGCGTCATCCTCTACCAGAAGCTGTACCACATGGTCTCGTCCAAGATGCACGCCAGGTCCAGGGGACCCGTGCAGGTGCTCACGAGACAGCCGACCGAAGGCCGTGCCAGGGAAGGCGGCCTCAGGTTCGGCGAAATGGAGAGAGACGTAATGATCGGCCATGGCGCCGCGATGGCGTTAAAAGAAAGGCTGCTCGACGAGTCTGACAAGGTTTTCGAGTACGTCTGCAACAACTGCGGCATGGTGGCTACTGAGGATAAAAAGCGTAAGATCGTGTATTGCCCGAACTGCGGTGCCGATACTAACATCTATAAGGTAGAGATGAGCTACGCATTTAAGCTTCTTTTAGACGAGATGAAGGCGCTGGGCATTGCGCCCAGACTGAACCTGGAGGACGCAGTATGACAGCACCTAAGAGGATCAGAAAAATTAAGTTTGGCTTATTATCGCCTGCAGAGATTCGTAAGATGAGCGTTACGAAGGTCATTACGGCTGATACGTATGACGATGATGGGTATCCCATTGACATGGGCCTGATGGACCCAAGGCTGGGCGTCATCGACCCCGGGCTACGCTGCCGCACGTGCGGAGGCAGGCCCGGCGAATGCCCCGGCCACTTCGGCCATATAGAGCTCGCGGCCCCGGTCATACACGTCGGCTTCGCCAGGCTATTACGAAAGATACTAATGACCACCTGCAAGCGCTGCGGCAAGCTGATGCTGGACGAGAGCACGAAGGCCGATTATCTGAGGCAGCTACAGACCAACATCCGCCTGGGCCAGCCCATCGACGACATAGTCAAGAACGTCTTCAAGGACGCCAAGGTCACTACGTGCCCCTACTGCGGCGAAGAGCAGAAAGACATGAAGTTCGAAAAGCCGACCGGCTATATCGAGGACGGCCACAAGCTCATGCCGACCGACGTCAGGGACAGGCTGGAGATGATACCCGACGACGACATCGAGGTCTTCGGCATGGACCCCAAGAACGCCAGGCCCGAGTGGATGGTCATGACGGTTTTGCCCGTCCCGCCCGTGACGGTCCGGCCGTCAATTACGCTCGAAAGCGGCCAGCGCTCCGAGGACGACCTGACCCACAAGCTGGTCGACATCATACGCATCAACCAGCGGTTCCAGGAGAACCGGGATGCCGGCGCGCCCCAGCTCATCATCGAAGACCTGTGGGAGCTCCTGCAGTACCACGTTACCACCTACATCGACAACGCCGTATCGGGCGTGCCCCCGGCCAGGCACAGGAGCGGCAGGCCCCTCAAGACGCTGTCACAGCGCTTGAAGGGCAAGGAGGGCCGGTTCAGGGGCTCATTATCGGGTAAGCGCGTCAACTTCAGCGCCCGTACCGTCATATCGCCCGATCCCAACCTGAGCATTAACGAGGTCGGCGTGCCGCTGAGCATCGCAAGGGAAATGACCTGCCCGATGACCGTCACGCCGTTCAACATAGACGTGGCAAAGGAATACGTCAGACGCGGCTGCGATAACCACCCGGGCGCCAACTACGTTAAGAGGCCCGACGGACGCAGGCTAAAGATCACCGATAAGAACTGCCAGGAATTGGCCGACGCCCTGGACATCGGGTGGAAGATCGACCGCCAGCTCAAGGACGGCGACATAGTTCTATTCAACAGGCAGCCGTCGCTTCACCGGATGAGCATCATGGGCCACTTCGTAAAAGTGATGCCCAACAAGACGTTCAGGCTCAACCCGGCCGTCTGCGCTCCCTACAACGCTGACTTCGACGGCGACGAGATGAACCTGCACGTGCCCCAGAACATGGAGGCCATGGCGGAAGCCCGCATATTAATGCTAGTACAGGAGAACATCCTGTCCCCGAGGTTCGGCGGGCCCATCATCGGAGGCCTCCACGACCACATCTCTGGTATCTACCTGCTTACAAAGGGCTACCAGATGTTCAGCGAGACCGAAGCGCTGGACCTGGTGCGAAAGGTGGGCATTAAGGAGCTTCCGGAGCCGGCGAAGGTCGAAAACGGCATGCAATACTGGTCCGGAAAGCAGATCTTCAGCACCATCCTGCCGAAGACGCTGAACATGACGTATAAGGCTAAGATATGCGAGAACTGCGAGGTCTGTAAGAAAGAGGAATGCGAGAAGGACGCCTACGTCGTCATCCGCGACGGCGTCCTGAAGACCGGCACCATCGACGAGAAGGCCATCGGCGCCTTCAGCGGCAAGATCGTGGACCGCATCGTGAAGACGTATAGCGTGGACACGGCGGCGAGGTTCATCAACGAGGTCACGAGGCTCGCCATCAGGGCCATCATGAGGTTCGGCTTCTCGTATGGGATTAGCGATACGGATATACCACGTGAGGCCAAGGTGCAGACCACCGATATTATATTAGATTCTGAGAAGCAGGTCAAGAAGCTCATCGAGGCATTCGACGCCGGCGAGCTTGAATCGCTCCCTGGCAGGACGTTGAAAGAGACGCTCGAGTTAAGGATCATGCAGGAGCTGGCAAAGGCGAGAGATGCGGCCGGCTCTATCGCGGGGAAGCACCTCGCGAGCGAAAGCAACAACTCCGCCGTTATCATGGCCCGCTCGGGCGCGAGGGGCAGCTTTTTGAACTTAACGCAAATGACCGGATGCGTCGGGCAGCAATCTGTCCGTGGCGAGCGCATCATGAGAGGGTACAGCGACAGGACGCTGCCGCATTTCATGCCCGGCGACCTGGGCGCGGACTCCAGGGGCTTTGTTGAGTCCTCTTATAAAAAGGGCCTCAACCCCACCGAGTTCTTCTTCCACGCCATGGGCGGCAGGGAAGGTTTGGTTGATACTGCCGTCAGGACGTCCCAGTCCGGCTACCTCCAGCGCAGGCTGGTCAACGCCTTACAGGACCTGGAGGTCAAGTACGACGGCACCGTCCGGGAGACCAGGGGAGTCATCGTGCAGTTCGAGTACGGCGAGGACGGGGTCGACCCGATGAAGAGCGACTACGGCGAGGGGGTCAACGTGCAGCATATCGTTGAAACCGTTACGAACGGGGGTGACTCGAAGTGAGCATATCGGAATCCACCATCGAGTCGGAGCTCAACAAGATCGAGTACCTGCCCTATAAGATCATACAGGAGCTTAAGGCAAGCCTGAAGGGCGCGAAGATATCGAAGAAGCAGTTCGAGGAGATCGTGGAGAAGACCAGGCAGGCCTATGAGCTTGCCAGGGTGGAGAACTGCGAGGCGGTGGGCATGGTCGCAGCCCAGAGCATAGGCGAGCCGGGCACCCAGATGACCATGCGTACGTTCCACTATGCGGGCGTGGCCGAGATCGACGTTACCCTCGGCCTGCCAAGGCTCATCGAGATCGTGGATGCCAGGCGCGAGCCCTCCACGCCCATGATGACCATCCACCTGATGCCCGAAATATCGGGCAACAGGGAGCAGGTAAGAAAGCTGGCGTGGGACCTGGAAGAGACCACGGTCAGCGACCTCGGCAACATCGCCACGAACCTTAATGAAATGACGATCATCATCGACGTCAGCGAAAAACAGCTCCTCCAGAGGAGCATGACCATGGCGGAGGTCGCGGATAAGATCAGCGACGTCACTGGTTTAAAAATCGACGTGAACGAGAGCCGCCTCACCGTACACCCGGAGGGGCCGTCTTACCGTGACTTGCTGCAAATGGTCGAAACGATCCGAACGATACTTTTAAAAGGCATCAAAGGTATTAGTCGTGTCGTCATCCGCAAAGAAGAGAATGAGTATGTAGTATATACTCAGGGCTCTGCGCTGAAGAAGGTCATCCACTTCGAGGGCGTCGACGCCTCCCGGACTAAAACCAATAACATCAACGAGATCGCTGAGGTGCTTGGCATAGAGGCGGCGCGGAACGCCATCATTAATGAGGCGCTGGATACGCTGGCCGAGCAGGGCTTGACAGTCGACATCCGGCATATCATGCTGGTGGCGGACATGATGTCCATCGACGGCGAGGTCAAGCAGATCGGCAGGCACGGCATCTCGGGCGAGAAGGCCAGCGTGCTGTCGAGGGCTGCTTTCGAGGTCACGGTGAACCATCTGTTGGATGCTGCCGTTGCGGGTGAGGTCGATGAGCTGATCGGAGTGACGGAGAACGTCATTGTCGGCCAGCCGATACAGCTCGGCACGGGAGACGTAGAGCTCATAACCGTCTCGAGCTTCAAGAAGTCAAAGACAAAAGCTTGAATAAAGAGTGATCAAAATGCAGATAGACTTGGACAAGTCACTGAGAAGCGTTATGAGGACCGGCAAGGTCCTGGTGGGGACCAAGCAGGCCATCAAAGCAAGTAAACGCGGAGTAGCGAAACTTGTCATTGTGGCCTCCAACTGTCCTACCGAAGTGAAGAAGCAGATAAAGGAAAGCAAAGTACCTGTGTATGAGTTCCCCGGGCTATCAGTGGACCTGGGGCCGATATGCGGCAAGCCGTTCATCGTCTCGGCGCTAACGATCCTGGAAGCCGGCGAGTCGGACATAATGGCGCTGGCCAGGGGTGTACAGAGTGCCTGAAGTCTCATTTACCACGGAGACGATGAGATACATCGCGCTTTTCGAGTCATTAACGGGCGCGCACGCGAAGGACTGCCTCGTCCTCGAGGGAGAGGACAGCCGCATCGTGTTCGTCGTCAAAAGCGGAGACATGGGTCTGGCGATCGGTAAAAATGGTAACAACATAAACAGGGTAAAGAAACAGATTGGAAGGCACGTCGAAGTCATTGAGTACTCTGAGGATCCTAAGGAATTCTTGAAAAACCTGTTTCAGCCGGCTATGGTCAAAAACATAGTGATCTCTACAAAAGGGGAAAGGAACATTGCCATCGTAGATGTAGCCACCAAGGATAAGGGGCTCGCGATCGGCAAAAACGGCAGGAACATCAACAAGGTCAAGTTACTCGCACAGAGGCATCATACGGTAGACGATGTCGTCATCAATAACCAGAAGTAAGGACGTGAATAGATGGGATATGGAAAATTTGCAGCTCGCAAGCTCGATCATGATAGGAAGAACTACAGATGGAGTGACAGGGACTACGCCCGCAGGGTACTCAGGCTGGACGAGAAGGCCGACCCGCTGGAGGGCGCTCCCCAGGCGAAGGGCATAGTATTGGAAAAGGTCGGAGTCGAGGCCAAGCAGCCGAACTCCGCGATACGCAAGTGCATCAGGATACAGTTGATCAAGAACGGCCGGCAGGTCACGGCCTTCTGCCCGGGCGACGGGGCCATCAACTTCATCGACGAGCACGACGAGGTCACCATCGAGGGCATCGGCGGCAGGATGGGCGGCTCATACGGCGACATCCCGGGAGTAAGGTTCCGCGTGTGCAAGGTGAACGACGTATCGCTCGACGAGCTCGTCAGGGGCAAGAGGGATAAGCCATTAAGATAAGGTGAGGTGAAAGTTTGGCGGATTTATTGTTATTCGGTAAGTGGGACATGGCCCAGGTCAACATCAAGGACCCGAGCATAAAGAGGTACGTTAACCTCACGCCCGTAGTAGTGCCGCACACCGGCGGCCGGCTGGGCAGCAAGCAGTTCGGCAAGGCCGAGATGCCCATCGTTGAGCGTCTCATAAATAAGCTGATGAGGAACGAGACCAACACGGGCGAGAAGATCAAGTGCTACAACATCGTGCGCGATGCTTTCGAGATAATAAACAAGAGGACGAAGCAGAACCCGGTGCAGGTGCTTGTGGATGCCCTGGAGAACGCGGGGCCCCGCGAGGACACTGTTAGGCTCAAGTATGGCGGCATCAACGTCCCCAAGGCAGTCGACGTATCGCCCATGAGGCGGGTCGACCAGGCGCTCATGTTCATAGCGTCTGGGGCGGAGAAGGCGTCCTTCAAGTCGAAGAAGTCCATCGAGGACGCTCTTGCGGAGGAGCTGATCGCGGCCGCCAGGGGCGACGTGAAGAGCGCGTCCGTGGCCAAGAGAGATGAAAAGGAAAGGGTCGCGAAAGCAGCCCGCTAATCAATAGAGGTTTACGTTTATGGCGACTAGAGGAAAGAAGATGGTCGAGCGGGTCAAGGAGCTCATGGATAAGCCCACCCTGATCCGCAACATAGGCATTTGCGCCCACATCGACCACGGCAAGACCACGCTATCCGACAACCTGCTCGCGGGCTCGGGCATGATATCCATGGAGCTGGCGGGCAAGCAGCTCTTCATGGACTACGACGAGGAGGAGCAGGCCAGGGGCATCACGATAAACGCAGCCAACGTGTCGATGGTCCACGAGGTGGCCGGCGATGAGTACCTCATTAACCTGATCGATACTCCCGGCCACGTCGACTTCGGAGGCGACGTCACGAGGGCCATGAGGGCCGTGGACGGCGCCGTCGTCGTGGTCGACGCGGTGGAGGGCACCATGCCCCAGACCGAGACCGTGCTGAGGCAGGCCCTAAGAGAGAACGTCAAGCCCATTCTCTTTATCAACAAGGTGGACAGGCTCATAAATGAGCTTAAGATCGAGAAGAAGGATATGCCCATAAGGCTCGGCAAGGTCATCGACCATGTCAACAAGCTGGTCAAGGGCATGTCACCCGAGCACTACGAGAAGGATGGCTGGAAGCTGGACGCGGCCAAGGGCACCGTCTGCTTCGGCTCGGCATTATACAAGTGGGCCATCTCCGTGCCAGCGGCGAAAAATACCGGCATCGGGTTCAACGAGGTCTACGACTACTGTAAGGCCGGCAACATGAAGGCGCTATCGGAGAAGTCCCCGCTGCACGCAGTACTATTGGATGCCGTCGTCCACCACCTCCCGGACCCGCTGGAAGCGCAGAAGCGGCGTATTCCCGTGATATGGAGGGGCGACAAGGAGTCCAGGGTCGGCAAAGACCTGATGACCGCTAACCCGAACGAAGAGGTCGTATTCATGGTCACGAAGATCCTGACCGACCCTCACGCGGGCGAAGTCGCCGTTGGCCGCCTGTTCGCAGGGACGCTGGAGCGGGGCCAGGAGCTGTATATTTCGGGTACTGCCGTGCAGGACCGCGTCCAGTCCGTGGCAATATCCATGGGCGCCGACCGCGTAGAGGTCGAAAAGATCCCGGCCGGCAACATCGCCGCCGTCACGGGCCTCAGGGACGCCATCGTCGGCTCCACGGGCTCTACGGTAAGGGACATGACGCCATTCGAGGCCATCAAGCACGTCTCGGAGCCGGTCATGACCGTGGCCGTCGAGGCCAAGAATATGAAGGATCTGCCCAAGCTCGTCGAAGCGCTGAGGCAGGTGGCCAAGGAAGACCCGACGATCAAGGTCGAGATCAACGAGGAGACCGGAGAGCACCTCATATCGGGCATGGGCGAGCTTCACTTAGAGATCATCACCAAGTCCAGGATCACCAGGGACCGGGGCATCGAGGTCATCACCTCCGAGCCCATCGTCGTGTACCGCGAGACCGTCACGGGCAGCGCGGGGCCCGTCGAGGGTAAGTCCCCGAACAAGCACAACAGGTTCTACGTGTACGTGGAGCCGCTGGAACAGCCCGTCTACGCTGCCATCAAGAGCGGCGACTTCTCCATGAACATGATGGAGCTCGAGAGGCGTAAGCTGCTCGATAGCCTCGGCATGGAGAAAGATCAGGCGAAGGGCGTCACCCACGTCTACGGGACCAACATGCTCATCGACCAGACCAAGGGTATCCAGTACCTCAAGGAGACAATGGAGCTCATCATCGAGGGCATGGAAGAGGCCCTGAAGAACGGCCCGCTCTCCAGGGAGCCGGCCCAGGGCATAAAAATAAGGCTGGTAGACGTTAAGCTGCACGAGGACGCGGTCCACAGGGGCCCTGCGCAGGTCATCCCTGCGGTAAGGAGCGCAATCCAGGGCGGCGTGCTCATGGCCAGCCCGACGCTGCTGGAGCCAGTCCAGAAGGTGTTCATAAGCGTGCCCCAGAACCAGATGGGCGCTGCGGTACGTGAGATACAGGGCCGACGCGGCGTCATCAACGACATCCAGACGGAAGGCGACATGACCATCATCGACGGGCAGGCGCCGGTCGCGGAGCTCTTCGGGTTCGCAAGCGACATCCGCGGGGCCACGGAAGGCCGTGCGCTATGGAACACCGAATTTTTAGGGTTTTTCCCGGTGCCCGGCAGCATGCAGAACGACATAGTGATCAGCATCAGAAAGCGGAAGGGGCTCAAGGCCGAAATACCCAGGCCGAGCGACTTCCTGGAGTGAGCGGGGACGGGCAAAAACCGCCCTCCCGCTATATTAAAACAACGAAAGGTATAAAAACAACAAATGCCTTTACGATTGCAAGAAAACACAGCATAAATCTGGAAATATAATCGGAGGAAATATAAATGGCAGGAACTAAGCCGCATTTAAATCTAGCTGTCATCGGACACATCGACCACGGCAAGAGCACCCTCGTCGGCAGGTTAATGTTCGAGACCGGCGCCGTACCGGCGCACATTATCGACCAGTACAGGAAAGAGGCGGAGGCCAAGGGCAAGGCGACCTTCGAGTTCGCCTGGGTCATGGACTCCCTCAAGGAAGAGCGCGAGAGAGGCATTACCATCGACATCGCTCACAGAAGGTTCGACACTGATAAGTTCTACTTCACCGTCGTGGACTGTCCGGGCCACAGGGACTTCGTCAAGAACATGATCACGGGCGCATCCCAGGCGGACGCCGCCATTCTCGTGGTCGCGGCCCCGGATGGCATCATGCAGCAGACCAAGGAGCACGTGTTCCTTTCCAGGACGCTCGGCATCCAGCAGCTCATCGTCTCCGTCAACAAGATGGACGCCGTCAACTATGACCAGAAGAGGTACGACCAGGTCAAGGCTGACGTATCGGCGCTGCTAAAGACGGTCGGCTTCAAGCCGGACGGTATCCCGTTCATCCCGACCTCGGCGTTCAAGGGAGACAACATCTCCAAGCACTCCGAGAACACCAAGTGGTATTCCGGCTACACGATCTTAGAGGCGCTGAATAATCTAAAAGAACCGGATAAGCCCACCTCTCTGCCCATGAGGACCCCGATCCAGGACGTCTACACGATCTCGGGAATTGGCGTTGTGCCCGTGGGCCGCGTAGAGACCGGCATCATGAGGAAGGGCGACAAGGTCATCTTCAGGCCCGGCATCGACGGCGTAGGTGCCACGGGCGAAGTTAAGTCCATTGAAATGCACCACGAAGAGATACCCCAGGCGTTGCCCGGCGACAACATCGGCTTCAACGTCCGTGGCGTCGACAAGAGCGCCATCCGCCGTGGAGACGTTTGCGGCCCGGTCGACAAGCAGCCGACCGTAGCCTCCGAGTTCAAGGCCCAGATCGTGGTCCTGCAGCACCCCTCCGCCATCAGCGCCGGATACACCCCCGTGTTCCACTGCCACACGGCGCAGGTAGCCTGCATGATCACCCAGATCCTGGCCAAGCTGGACGCCAAGACTGGCAGCGTTAAGGAAGAGAACCCCGCCTTCATTAAGACGGGCGACGCCGCGATAATCCTCGTGAGGCCCACCAGGCCCATGGCCATAGAGAAGGTCAAGGAGATCCCGCAGCTCGGCAGGTTCGCCATCCGTGACATGGGACAGACCATCGCCGCGGGCGTCGTAATGGACATCACCCCAAGGTAAGCTTAATATAGAAGGATGGACAACTATGTCCGTCCTTTCATATTATTTAGGTGACACATTATGGCAGCACAAAAAGCTAGGATCAGGCTTTCCGGCACTAGCCCGACTAAGCTGGATGACGTTTGCGGGCAGGTCAAGAAGATCGCCGAGAAGACCGGCGTCAGTATTTCAGGACCGGTGCCCTTACCGACCAAGAGGCTAGTAGTACCGTGTCGTAAGAGCCCTAGTGGCGAAGGCACTGCGACGTGGGAGCATTGGGAGATGCGCGTCCACAAGAGGCTCATCGACATCGATGCCGACGAGCGCGCTTTAAGACAGCTCATGCGCATCCAGGTGCCCAAGGACATCAACATCGAGATTGTCCTGAAAGATTAAGTATCGTGGTTGAACGATTATCGTAAAAACGTGTTCCGAACGGTTTCGTTCGAACAATCATCTTCACCTCCATTCATAAAGGATGTAGTAGGGGTTCATCGAACTCCTACCAAACTTGTTTTCAATACTTAAGCGGGACGATACCACCGGCCCGCATGGCAATATCTCCCATTACCAGTATACGTTTACGTCTTTCACTATGCCCGGAGGATGATTTATGAACCATTTGGCCTCTTCGCGACCCATGAGTCCATCAAAGCGTGTTAACAGGCTCTGGCGCCATGCCTCCATAAAGCTCCTCAAGCCGTCCAGCGTATTAAAGGCTTTATCGAGATTATTATGCTCGTTGTCGAGCTCGACCTTCCAGGCGTTTAAATCGCTCAGGGTATAGTTGCCTGTCCCCGAATTATACTGGGTTACGGCCTCATTATACTGGCTAACGTGTTTTTCATAAGTCGATTTATCCTTATTATATTGAGCCAGCTGTCCATCATAATAGCTTTTGTTAGCCAGATAATAGCTGAAATCTTTTTGATATGACTCCCATTCATTGTTATACGCATCTAATCTTTCTTTTCTATGAAGGTAGAAGTCATAGTCCAGGCTGCCATTGGTCTGGTTGGCCGGGAGCTCTCCGAGGTACTGCCCGGGCTGTAAATATACAACTGCATCGGTCGCCAGGCCCCCGTTTGCCTTCTCCGAGCTGTTCAGGCCGGTATCGTCAATATATACGATACCATTATCGACTGTGGGAAAGGCGTTAAAGGAATGGCCAGACGTATTATTATCCATAAAGCCGATCGCGACAATACCGCTTTTTATGCCCTGCTCCTCGGCCGCATCATGTAAATGGACAGCGAAATCGGTGCATGTATACGAGGGGTCCACATAGAGGGCTGTTTCTGTTGAATCATTACTTAAGAATGCCATTAGCCTGTCATACGTGACGGGACCCGAGTTCCTGTACTCGACTGTGCTGATGGTGGCGTCCATGGGATTTTTGATCGGCATCGTCCGCTTCCATTTATCCCGCAGGAAAATGATACGGTCAAGGCTTATCTGGCCGAAGTCCTCCTGAGACGCGTTCATGCTCCAGGGATCTACGTATATGGCCCCCATGTCCTTCGAATAAAATACAACGAGCGCATGTCCCGGGGTTTCGTCGTTCAGCGCTGTGCAAACGATAGAGCAATTGATCTGCGCTCTTTCCGCATCGTCGTGTAAACTGGCCGCATATTCGACGCATTTATCGCCGGTGTCATCAAATATGTGGTTTTTTATACTTTCGTTTTCTATATCGAGGAATTGTACCAGGTTATCGTAAGTCGTATCCGTGGCATTCCTGTAAACAATGACCGACTGGTATTGCCCGGTATTATTTTTAAATGGCAGATGCTCTGACCATACTGGCGGGAACATCATGGAATATGCAAAAACGCCCACGACGATGATCAGGATTATCGCTATTAACAGTCCGGCCACAAGTAGCGCTTTACTATAGATCCCCAAGGCCGCGGACGCGATCTTTGGCGCAGTCGTATGCCTATTTTCTTCCGGTTCTTTAACGATTGTTCGTTCGGGGCTCGCTTGCTCCTTCAAATAAAGCTTTTTATCGATCACACCCCTGGTCTTGATCCGGTTGATCGATTTCCTCACCGTATTCATTAAAGCCGGCGTTTCTCTCGATATGTCCATGAGCTCCAGCGGCTCTATGGCCTTTTCGTCGCCGATCTCTCCCAGCGACCAGACGGCGCTTGATTGAACTAGTACCGAGGCGTCCTTTAAGGCCTTTATCAGCGGCTCCACAGCCGCCTTGTCCCCGATTTTACCCAGCGCCATGGCGACACTACTTCGTATCGAATCGTCGTCGTACTCTAAAAGGATGATGAGTGGCTCCAGGGCAAGCGTATTCGTGTTCTCGCCCATGGAACGGATGATCTCAATGCTCGCCTTGAAGTCTTCTACCAAAAGCGAATCATAAAGCGCGTCGACCTCTTTTTTCGCCTGAATAGGGTCAAAGCCCGGCCTTTCATTTTTTATATCCATGCTCTAAGACTCTGGTGGCAAGCGTTAGCTCCATGAGTATTTACTTTATCTAATATTTAATTTTAATTGCATATGTAATTCTTATTGTATAAGAGAGATCATCCACTTGCTTTTTAGATTACAGTATGAGGGCCTCTCGTTATCATTAGTTCCTTGACTTTTTCATCGTATTCGGCCGCTTCCTCGTCCCTACCGAGCCTCCGCAGCGCCGCCGCCTTGTTGCCCAGCGCCGTCAGGTCCTCGGGGTTGATATCCAGCGCCCTGTCCAGGCACTCCAGGGCTTCTTCATACCGGTTCAGCATGGCCAGGCAGTAGCCCTTATTGGTCCAGACCACGGCGACTCCCGGGTTGATCCTTAAAACTTCCTCATAGCACCGGAGGGCTTCGTTATAGAGGCGGATGTCCGAGAGCACGACGCCCTTATTATACCAGGCCTTCGGGTATTCGGGGTCGAGCTTGATGACGGCCTCATAGCACTCCAGGACCTTTTCGATGCTCTCCAGCGCTTTAGCGAACGACCCCATGCGGCTCAGGGCTCCTGCTTTACACAGCAAAGCCTCTTTATCATCCGGGCTATCCGCTAATATCTTATTAAATATCGCTACGGCCTCGTCGTACCGGCCTATGCTGGCATATGACAGGCCCTTTCGCAACACGCCCAAATCCTTTTTCATAGTCCTGCTTCGCTTTCGCCGCGTTCAGTTTCGGGCACGCCCTTCTTCCGTCCAGGATCAAGATTATGGTCAGGATGTCAATACAATAACTCCCATCCTAATTACAAAATGTATTTACGACCGGGTCTTAAAGCTATCGCCGGCACAACGTTCGGTCCGGGAATATCCTATAAGCCGCGATAAGCGCATTTTAGAAAATGTTTAAAATACCGCAAATTATATACAGTTAATGGCCGACCGGTTAATGAATGACAGATCAACCCGATAAACCCGGGCCGTTGCCTGCATTAAAATTATGTAACGCCGGAGAGAACGAAGAAGCGCTGGGAGCCCTTGGTAATGCGTCTGCCGGGAAGATGTATTATTCCGGGGGCGACAGGGGAGAGCTGGTCCGGACAGTCCAGATGATGTTAAGGGACCTGTTGTATGATCTCGGGGATACCGGCCCGGAAGCGGACGGCGTAGATGGCATCTTCGGTAAAAAAACAGAAGATGCCGTAATGGGATTCCAGAAGGAAAATAAGGATTGGGACGATACTCCTTTAAAGATCGACGGGCTTGTAGGGCCTCGTACTTCCGACGCGCTAAACCGGGCCATGGTGGGGGTATTATATGACAGTACCGAGGCGACATGGTATGACCATTACCAGACGCCAAAAAAGCTGGTGGGCGGAGAACCATATCATGCCATCACGTCGGGCCTTCTCGCCGACGGCTTATCGATCGAGCCCGGCGGCACGAAACATGGCAGGCTATTCATAATAGGCCAGATCATCAAAAAAACCAGGCAATTCAAGGTAAGGATGATCGATCCTTACCTCAAGCCTTACGCGAACAAGACATACCGGCTTTCCATCGGCGAAGAGTTCAAACACGAGGGCAGGACTGGACCGGACGGGACCATCGATGAGGAGATCCCGTTCAACGCCGAACAGCTTGACCTGGACATATGGACGGAATATTTTGACGATGACATCCCGACGCGATGGAATATCGATATAGGCCGGGTCCCCGATGAAACGACGCCGGAAGGAGCGTCTATCAGGCTGCGGAACCTGGGCTATTACTCCGGCGAGATCGTCAGGGAGATGACCGGGCCCCTGCGTGATGCCATCGAGCTCTTTCAGTGGGATTTCGAGGATCTGGAAATTACGGGGGCCCTGGATCCGCCGACATGTAAAAAGCTGAAGGAGCAGCATGATATCTGATGCCCGGGGCTCGAGGGAGTCATTCCATTAAAACAGGGTGTGAAAGATGTCGTACGGGTTTGATAATAAGACCAAGTCGGATTATCGGAATAAAACGGGTTCTTACCATGACGATGAGGTGACGATATACGAAGTAAAGGATGCGCCGTTCCCAAAGCCGACCTGTCCGACCGATACGAAAGGGTCGACGCTGGGATTAAAAGAGGTCGCCCAGTTTCTCTACATGGACGTTGGCCGATGGGGCGGGGACGGGCCCGGTCTCCAGAACACCGATACTACATGGGCGCGGCAGCGTGATTTCGGGCTGGTTTGCGGTTCGGCGGCGATCCTGTGCGCTTATAATCAGCCCGGCGTCAGTGCATTCGGGCCGGTCGGGCTCGATAAGGTCGATAAAAAGGTGCTGGAGAACCCCGACGTCAGAAATATGCTGCAAATACTGGATAAATTATCCGAATCCGGGCAGCTGGGGCCTGTAAACGTTATGAAAGCGCTGGTTTGCCCTTATAAATTATATGATGAGCCGAACTCGCTGGAGATACTGGTCTTCCTCGGGGACATTCACGCCCCTGTAATGGATTTTTCGGAAAGGACATACCTCGAGCATCCTCAGGCAAAAGCGTGGGCGAGGCCTCGCGGGAGGATCGACATAAACATCCCGAAAGTACTGGAGGTCGTGGCCGCGATCACTGCCTTTATCCCGGCTCCCGGCACGACGGTGGGGCCGCTGGCATCTGCCCTGGAATATTTTTTGCTCACCGAGCGTGTCACGAGCTGGGATGCTAACGAGAAAATACCGGGCACGGAGGCCATGGAATGGTTCGAGCTATACCACGGACGCGGAGGGGCCAAGGGGGCGGACATTTTCCAGAACGCCGGCGGCGACCTGGCGGAATTTATCAGAAAGCTCCTGGAATACCGGAGAGAGTCGGGCTCGATACCCGTAAGGCTGATACAGCTCGGAGACCTCTATGATTTTTGGATTGGCTTAAAAAGAGGTTTCGATACGATCGATCCCGAGGTCATGTATAACAGATCGGCAGCTCAGCATTTCGTGGATTTCTGGAGAAACGAGACGATCCACTATAACAGGGCTGGCGGGCCGATCGACATGCTTCTCAATTCGACCCAGGAGCTGAACCCGGTTTTTGTTTATGGTAACCACGATAACTACAGGGCGACCAGCCTTTGGTCTCCGACGAAGGACCCGGATCATTTTTCTGCCACGGGTATATGGGCGGAGCATGGCCACCAGGATGACGAGTTCAACCGGGACTCGAGCGCCGATATCGGCTGGGCGTTAACCCAGCTTGCGTTCTTTGCGCCGAACGTGAGGGCCGTCGAGGAACCGCTCAAGAACGCAAAGGCATGGGCCTGGGGCGATCTGGGCGAGAGGCTGACCGCCATACGCCGTGCTGCACGCATATGCCGGGAGAAGGATCCGAGGAAGGTCTATGTCATGGGCCATACTCATGAGCCGATCTTAAGATTGGTCCACGTCGCCGAGATCTGCGTCCCTCCATCTCCGTACACACAGCGGCCCGATCTTCCATGGGACCAGCCAAAAAACCCATGATGACAGATCGGCTGGCATTTACGTCCGGGGCTTTATGCTATCGTTACTTCTATAAGTGATGAGCGGCTAATACATTTGATCAGAGGCCTGCAAATGAAAGTACGATGGTATCACGCTACGATCTTAATCCTGGCCGTGCTATTGCTCATAGCCTTGGCAGATTTGATGGGCAGCCCTAACGCTGCGGTCGATAGGGACGTATTGTACCAGGTCTCGGCCCTGGAACTGCTCGCTAACGGATCGTATGATGGCATCACCACGGCCGGCGACCTTAAGCGGCATGGCGACTTCGGCCTTGGGACTTTCGACGGCTTGAACGGGGAGATGATCGTTTCAGACGGGGCCATATACCAGGTAACGGCTGACGGCGCCGTCCATGCCGTGAACGGTTCTACGATGATACCCTTTGAGGCGGTCACTTACTTTGACCCCGATGCCAGCGTCCATATCAATGGCCAGAATAATTATTCAACTCTTACGGCCGCATTGGACGATAAGCTCCCGTCGAAAAACGTGTTCTACGCCATACGTATACACGATACGTTCCCCTATGTGAAGGCACGTAGCGTGCCGGCCCAGAATAAGCCCTATCTATCCGCCGCTATCTGACGTGGTTAAAAACCAGTCAGTGTTCGAGCTGCATAACGTGACGGGCACGATCGTAGGCATCTATTCGCCGGGATATGCTAATGGCGTCGAATCTGCAGGGTATCATTTCCACTTCATCGCCGATGACCATCAGAGCGGAGGACACGTGCTCGACCTCATGGCCAGTAACTCGGACGTGCAGCTGGATGAGACGCCGGGATTTTATATGTCATTAGCAAAGGCATGAATTTTTTTTCCTTATTTTCTCTCCATGAATACGTAGTTGACCATGTGCTCGACGCCCCTACCCTGGATTGTCATGACCTTCGCATCTTCTATGCTGAAGTAACGCTCGAATAGGCCTTTGAGCTCCTCAAGGGATGAGAAATAGAGTACCGTGCCAAGGCGGGTTTTCCTGTATTTCCCGGCGCCGCCGAATCCCGGGTCTTTCTCGTTAAAGCAGACCGAGAGGTATTTTCCTCCCTGGTTGAGAAGCCTGTGGACATTCTCGACGTATTTTTTCCTCTCGTCGGGGAATATGTGGTGTAGCAGCTCCCAGTCATAGGCTCGCCCGTTAGGGCCGTAATCATTGGAGCTCATTCGTTATATTAATAATCCATTGCCGCATTATTTTATAATAGAAGGCGGAACATGGTCGAGGCAAAAGAATACGAATTCGACGACATAACTCCCACCGTAGAATTCAACATTGAAGTCCTGGACGATAAACATGGACCGGTAAAGCAGGCAGAATTCATGGTATCCGTCGATAACGGGGACCAGCGGGCGGTCAAGTCCGATGATTCGGGTATAATAAAGTTAATCGCCACGGCGCCGGTCGCAGAAATAAAGATCGCCTCCGGCTAGAGCAATGTAAAAAATGATGATATCGTTTTTTTGACTTTTATTCAAAATATAGAAAAATATATGCCATATAAGCTACGATCAAGACGGCATGAACGAATACGGCGATATGGCCGCTGAAACTCCGCATAAGCCTGCCACGATAACGGCTGATAATAGACAGCCCCGTACAAGTACCCTAACTCTCATTACCCTCATCGGATTATTTCTACCTGCCTGAATAAAAAGTAACTTCGTGTCTTAATCGCCATTTCCCCGAAATATACGTCAAAACATTCGGATTATTATTTTAAGTCGACGGCTTGATGTTTATCTTGTAGTTGAGGTGAGGGTAGTCATGAAAATGATGAGGTTACTAATAGCAGTATTACTTGCGGTCACATTGATCATATCTGTAGGTAGTACGATAGTCGCCCCTAATTTTAACATGTTCACGTCCCCGGACCTGTCTTTGGGCAATTTGGGGTTTAACCAGATATCGCCGTCGCAGATCGGCAAGACACCCATCCTGTTCGCACCGACGAGCCGGGAATTGCTATATGGCGGTCAAATTGGCGCACATTTCAAGCCAAAGCTGGGGACTAATAACTGGACTTCGAGCATGAAGCAGTCCCAGATCAACCAGATGTTCTCTATATTGGCCCACGGCATCGGCAACAAGGACGTGCCTTAAGGCCATAGAAGGCGCAGCGATCACCTCTTGGCAGTGACCACGATCCCGGGCAGAGGAGCCTGCGCCGTCTCCTTCTCGACCCTGTAGAAGAATAAGTAATAGAGCAGCGCGGCACAAATGTAGGTGGCGCAGGTGACCATGAAGGGCAGGACATAGTTTGAGCCGGCCATCATGATGCCGCTCAGGTAGGCGCTCAGCGACATACACAGGTACCACGACATCGACGTGAGGCTGCTCACGGTGGCCCGCTGCTCGTCCGGGGCGAGCTCCATATTAAAGCTATTGATGGCGGGATTGGCCATGTTCATGAGCGTCATGCGCATTATATAGGCGAATGCTGCGACGTAGATGCTGGCGGTGAACGCCAGCATGATGAGGAATGGTATGGACGCCAGCTCCGTGAAGGCTATAGTCTTTACTTTCCCGTATCGTTCCACTATGAATGGTATTATCATGAGGCCTACTATCATCACAAGCTCGCCCGCCGAGAAAATGAGCCCTATCTGGTCGGTGGTGGCCGCCAGTAAATTATGGAAGTAGACGTTGAAGAAGGGCACGATCATGCCCGCCCCTATGCCGATGAGGCCGTTGACGGCGATGAGTTTTTGTACTTTGGATGACCTGATGGTGGAGCCAAGGATGGCAAACCGCTTGACAGGCCGGGGCCTCTTTCCGGCCTCGTTCATGTACAGGATAGGAACGGCGGACAGGGCGATGAGCGCCAGCGACAGGAACAGCGTATACCTGTAGACCGCGGGGCCTGCCATGTCGACGCCCGCCATTGCCAGAGCGTTCGGCATCATGCCGCCTGCCATGCACCCGATGATGTAGGCGACCTGGGACAGCGCCGAGTTCACCGAGAACAGGTGCATGCGCTCGTCGGGGGTAGAGTTCTCCATTAAAAAGGGAGAGCCCGCAACAGTGTAGAAGGCAGTGCCGATGCCGTAGACGACGCTTAACACGAGAAGCCAGTCCAGCGAGGTTATCGTGTATAATAATAGGAGCGCTGTCGACGTTACCAGTATCGAGAACAGGAGCGTGTTCTTTCGGCCGATGCGGTCACAGAGGAGCGCCGCCGGTATGGCCGCCGCGCCCGTGGAGATGAACACGATCGACAGCATCAGGCCCAGCAGGTCTTCCCGGAAGCCCAGCCTTAAAATGTATAGATTGAAGATGACGCCGTAGATGCCCAGGTGTACCGAGAGTAGAAAATAGTACGCTACATATGTCCGGGCGTTGTGGCTGAAATGCCTTATCCTGGAGATATAGCCATTAACGGCCGCGTCGTAGGACACCTGCACGCACTCCCCTGGGGGATAAGGCTCTAATCCACTCTATCGTACACATAGCTTTCGGTAAAAAGGCAGGGAGGGCCTTTTTTTAAAGGTCCATCCTGTTGAATATCTCTATGGATACGAGCAACAATATTCCCATGTATGCCACCAGGATGACCACGTTGGCCCACAGGGGCAGGCCGGAAGCGTCCACCGCCTGGCCCGAGAGGATCAGGTCCATGACGTTATGGCTCATGGGATCCAGCCATTTGAGGACGTTCGCATACAGGGGATACTCGCCCATAGGCTGGCCTGACATCGATGCCATGCCGACGATGTTGCCCAGCATGTTCAGGAACATGAGCCCCGCCCATGCCATGATGGCGCCGATGACGGAGATGAGCGTGTTCCTTGTGACCGTGGATACGAGTAGCGCGATGGCCACGTACACCGCCAGCAAAAGCACCATCCCGATGATGCCCTCGACCACGCTCACGACCTCCCCGGACGCCGGTAGAACGCCCGTGAGCCCAATGGTCAGCACGTAAGCGAGGACGGCGCTGGCCGAGAAGAATAGCGCCACGACGCCCGTACAGCCGATGAACTTGCCCAGCAGGACGGAGCATCTTTCTACGGGCTTAGCCAGTAGCTGGTATATGGTCCGGTCCTTCTTTTCGATGGATATAGAGTCCGCGGCGATGACCAGCGATAGCAATGCCAGGATCGAGTTAAAGATGCCCATGAACGAGAAAACGCCCGCCGGAGTGAACATGCCCGGGAGGATATCGCCCTTTGTCAGGCTATACAGGTATACCGTTATGGCGGCGCATATAAGCGCTATGGCGAGGTAAAAGATGCCGATGAGGATGAACCGTTTCGACCGGACGTTATCCGTGAACTCCTTGACAGCGACTATCCAGACGTTGTTGAGCTCCGTTTGCATTTCCATGCTCAGCCCTCCACCTTGCCGTCGGCCGTGACCTTGAGGAATGCGTCCTCCAGCGTGGGCACGATCTCCCTTATCCCGCGGACCTTGCAGCCCGCCCCGACGAGCGCTATATTAATGTCCTCCGCTATCGCGGGGTCTTCGACTGCCACGTTAATGAACCCGTTGTTCCTGGCCACGCTGCTCACGCCCTTGAGCTTTCTTAGTATTTCGAGGTGAGCGTCCTCGAACCTGGAGGCGGAGACCTGGATCACCGACTTACCGCCTTCCATGCTCCGAAGGAACTCGGAGATGGGCCGCTCGACGATGAGCTCCCCGTTCTTGATGATGCCCACGACGTCGCTGATGTCCTGCACCTCGTGGAGTATGTGCGATGAGAGGAAAATGGTGACGTGCTCGCCTTTGAACTTTTTTATGAGCTCCCTGATATCGTGCGAGCCCTGCGGGTCCAGTCCCGTGGTCGGCTCGTCCAGTATGAGCAGCTTAGGGTCTCCCAGCAGGGCGATGGCGATGCCCAGGCGCTGCCTCATCCCGTGCGAATATGCCTTCACCTTGTCGTCCCCGCGGCCTTCGAGGCCGACCTGCCTGATGAGCTCGCCGGCCTTTGCGTCCAGTTCTTCTATTCCCATCAGCCTGCCAAAATATGCCAGGTTGCCTTTGCCGGTCATGTCCTCATAAAAGGCAGGCCTTTCGGGCAGGTATCCCGTAAGCTTTCTTATTTCGTAGTGCTGCGTTTTAACGTCGAAGCCCATTACGCTGGCGCTACCGCCGGTGGGCCTGATGAATCCCATGAGCACGTTGATGGTCGTGGACTTACCCGCCCCGTTCGGCCCCAGGAAGCCATAGACGGTCCCCTGCCTTACGTTGAGGCTGAGGTCCTTGACGGCTACGATACTGCCATAATTCTTGGTCAGCCCGCGTGTCTCGATAGCGTTCATACAACCAACTCAGTGAATGCCATTTTATCAGGCCTTCACACTATATAAAATGATGCTGTGGCATAAAAATTGGGCTAAAAATAAAAAACACGGAACTACTGGATTTACTTTCACGGAGCATGCGGCCATCGGTTAAATAACCGGCCGTAGTTCTTCCTTTTGATGGGAGAAAAATTCTTCTCGCTCAGCGACCGGATACGCATACTCTCGGAGGGCACGAAGTACGATAGCTGTAACCAGACCATCGGGTGCCACACGTTCACCCCGGACGGCCGGTGCATCCAGCTTTATAAGACGCTGATGACCAACCGCTGTTCGGGAGAGTGCCTGTATTGCCCTAACAGGTGCGGCCGGGAGGCGGCCCGGACCTCGCTTTCGCCGGAGGAGATCGCCCGCATTACCTGGGACCTCTACCGCCGCAATGCCATCGAGGGCCTGTTCCTCTCGTCCGGCATCGTGGGCGACCCCGAGCACACCACCCAAAAGCAGCTCGAAGTGCTTAAATTATTACGGGGCCAGGGCTTTAAAGGCTATATCCATACCCGCCTCATGCCCGGCGTGCCCCGTGACATGCTCCGGGAAGTATCGCTGTACGCCAACAAGTTCGGCGTCAATGCCGAGACCACTTGCGAGTCCCGCTACGACGAGATTTGCCCGAACTTCGATTACCGGAATGACATTTTAGAGAGGATGAGGTGGACCCACGAGTGCGTGCTTAAGCGGAGAAAGGAGGTACGCTACGGGGAAGGCATCGTTGGGGCAAACGACACCCAGTTCGTGGTCGGGGCATCCGGAGAGCCCGATGGCGAGATCATCCATACTATCGATAGGTTTAAAGCGGATTATGGGTTAAGGCGCCCGTATTTCATGAGCTTCGACCCGGTGCCTGGCACGCCCCTTTCCTCGAATAGGCCATCGCCGGTTTGGAGAGAAGTAAGGCTGTATCAGGTATCCTATCTTTTAAAGGACTACGGCCTCAGGGCAAAAGACCTGGATGCCGTGCTGGACGAGCACGGCTTCCTGCCCGACCGGGACCCCAAGGTGTTGCTGGCACAATGTAATAAAGACGTCTTTCAGGTGGACGTAAACGAGGCCTCATATGGCGAGCTCTTGATGGTCCCGGGCATCGGGCCTACCACGGCTCGCCGTATACTCAAAAGCCGTCCCATCGAGGACTATGTGCAGCTGGCCAATATCGGAGTCGTGCTGAAGAGGGCCCGGCCTTACATAAAAGTGAAGAACAAGGTGCAGTCGAGGCTGGAGGCTTTCGCCCTGTGATCATTGGATACAGGAAAGACCTCGATGGCGTCCTGAGGGCGGCGGTCGCCCTCAAGAAGAACCCCGACGCCACCATGGTGTGGGGGTCGGATGCGCAGGAGCTGAAGCGGAAACTGGCGATGTACCACGGCGAGGTCGTGGTGAATGTGGAGGAGGTCGTTAAGGATGTGCCATTTCACGTGAGGGCCGGGCTGTGGGTGAAGTTCCCCGCCTGCGGCCCGATGCAGCGCTCGCTTTCGCTGGGCTCGTACCTGACCTACTCGCTCCGTAACTGTAAGTGTGTCCCCGACGAGCTCGTGCGGCTGCTGGCCCGCCATTACCCTGAGCTGACGGCCGTGCTTGCCCATAAGGATGCCACGGCAAAAAAATATTATCACTACCACAGGGAGACGATGGGCGAGCTGGAGCGCCTGAAGGCACACGTCAGGTTCCAGCCCGCCGGGGACATGCTCTATGCGGAGATATCCCCCGTGCACGACGTGGCTGACCTGTTCATGGAGTGGGCCATGCGGAGGAACGGCGACAGGCCGGTCGCCATAAAATGCCATGCCGAGTATTACTTGTTGAACGCCCGGGGCTCCGGCTATAACAGGGATATCGTTAGCATATCCGGGGATGAGATGGAGCGGCGATTCGGGAGCATCCCCGATGCCGGTAGCGAGATTTGGGACACGTTCTACGACTCCCAGAACATCGGGAACAGGCGTAATAAGCGGTATGCGAAAAGCCGGTTGCCGGCAAAATACTCGTACATCAGCCCCGAGATAAGAAAAGAAAGAAAAAAGATCGAGCGTGGCCTGCAGGCGAATACGCTCGACGATTTCATAGATTAGCTCAAACGGAAGTATCCAGGTATATTAGTTGTAGCCCGTCCTTCGTGTTACCTATGACCATAACATGCGTCATCCGTTTACCTGTAGAGTTGCCCCGGTATGTCAGGGTTTTAATGTCCGGCCCTTTTATGGTAAGGGTCGAGCCGGGCGAAATGCCGAGGCCGCCCGGAGGGTCCAGGGTGACGTTCATCCCGGCGGCCGCCGTCTGGCTGGTCATATCGTAGCCCCCCAGGCTACTGCCTATATAAATGAGGAACGGCGATGAGGGGTCTAGATCGTTCAGCTTTTCGCCGCCATTGTTTGTGAGCATGATGGAATCGTCGCCCGGCCTCTGTGCCGTGATCGTGTAATGGAATCCTTGCTTTTGCAGGAGGCCCGCCTGTATGCCTGCGAACGCGGCGGCCGGCGGGATAATGGCCAATATCATTAAAATAATCGCCATATATGCGATTATCCTCGTGGAGGCTTTTCCGGATACTCCCGGAGCGCGGGACTTTTTAGCCCTGGCATAATAGGACATCGTATAGAAGGCCGAGCCGCCTACGGCGGATAACATGATGGACAGCAGGATGAACATAAGCGTATATGGTAAGTCGTCGAGCAGGCTGATAAGCATGGTGCCCGTCAGGATTGGGAAGAGCGTATCGTGGATCGCCTGCCACTCGGTCATGCCCGACCGTGAAAAATTAAGAGTCATCACGAAGAGCGAGAGTACGGCCGAAAAGCCGATCCCCGTTAGTATCCCGGATATCATCCCTGCCGCTATGGCATACGTATAGCGTTTTATTTGCGGCGCCATGATCAACACTGCCAGTGCGCCCGTAAATGCAGGAATGAGGAAGATCAGCAGGCCCCACTGGAGGAGATAAATATTTTTTAAGCCTTCGTTGTAGACGATGAGGCCCAGCCAGGCTAGTTCCATCACCGCATAGGATATTATGAGTAAAACGCTTCCTATAAGGCCTATGAGGAGCGATTTAAGGACGAACATCGCATTTATGCCTGGCATACCCTTAGACTGCTTAGACTGCCTTTTCATGTGACCATCCCGGGCTTTTAATGCTTAATTGTCAGCCAGTATATCTTACTTTTGCAGCCTTGTCCATTCCGAGGGGCTTTTCCTCACGCTCGACCTTTTCCAGCAGCGCCAGCTTGACGATATCCTCCTCGTCCGTCCTGTAGGTGACTGCGATGCCCCGGTCGTCCTTGAGGTACTCGTAGCCCCTGATGACGGCGATGGGCGTGCCTTCGTCGGACTCGCCCATAAGCATGTTGGCGCTGGCGGCGACCTCGTCCACGATGCCCTGTATCGTTATTTTTAGCTCGTGGCCGAAGAGGTCCACGTCGCCCCTCTTATCGTGTAATGCGGCTATGCCGGCGCATCCCACTGTGACGCCGATCTGTCCCACCCTGAAGGAGCGGCCATTGGTGTCGGTAATTATAACGGCGACCCTATCGCCGGTCAGCTCGAAGATATGGTCCCTGAGCTTTCGGGCGGACGCGTCGGGGTCTTCCGGTAATAAAAGAATAAAGCCGGATTCGGTGTTGGAGCGGTCGATGCCGGCGTTTATGCATACGTTGCCCAGGACTGTTTGGACGAGCAGCGGGTGCTTCATTAGGACCCTGGTGCTGTTGTCAAGCACGTACTGGATGAAGTGCGGGTCTTCGTTGTTGAGCACTGCTAGCTCTTCAGCTTCAGGCGTCGGAGCGATATCACCGAGAAGATACCGGCGTCCCTCCGCCTTCGAGACGATGGTGGACGCGAACACGACGATATCGTCATCCCTAAGCTTCGTCCTGGCGACCACGATCTCCGCCAGGTCATCCCCTTTCTGGATCATCGGGACGTCATCCACGGTGTACGCGGTTATCTTCAATCAAGATGCCTCCGTCAAATTAAACACTGTAAGGCGCCGAAAAGCAATAAACCTTATGCAGCCGAAGGGGAGCACCACGGCGACACGGCGGCTACCACGGAGGGCACGGAGGGCACGGCGCTTTTTTAAATGCTAAAGGGGGCTTCCCCCCTCGCAGACCCCCCTGGAAATTTGATTGATATTAGTTATCCTCTTTAATATTATATGGATAAATCGGCTTCTTGCACGAGCTGGCACCGAGTAAGACACTACTAATCTATGACTTACAAGAATTGTACCGGTGGATAGTCGACCTATCCGTAGTTCGGCTACTCGAAGGCTACTCGAAGAAAAGAAGCTAAAGAAGTCCGATTTCATCGTGACCGAGGGCTATCATGTCCGGCTCGAAGAGCATACCGCCAAGATGCTAATAGACGAAATAAAGGCTAATTTCAACGCCCGAAACCAGTACAAAAACACCACCTACGACACCATACTACTCGATAATGTACAAAACCTCGCCAACTACGTACAGGACAAGCACAAAGAACTACAGTTCAACGTGCCCGACATACAGCTAAAACGAGACGACGATAACGCCACCCGGGACTTTATCCTGAACATGACGCCGGAGCAGCGGAAAGAGCTTGACATTAATAAGTCGACGCTCTGGTATATCCAGAAAAATATTCGGGACGGCAAAAAGGTCAAGTTATACGATAAGGTGAAGGCCAAAATAGTTTAACGTACTTGGTTTATTAATGGTTGCAGGGGCCTGAAAATATAAATATGAGTTCGTTCCTTTCACTTATTTATTAAGATACTATGAGCCCTACACCTGCCTCCACTATCGTGCCCGACACAGATAAGACAAGGGAACAGCTTTTATCCGAGCTACAAGAACTTAGGGCCCAGGTGGCCATATTAAGGGAGGCCGAGGCTAAAAGCAAGAGCATCGCCGAAGCGTTGAGGGTGGGCGAGGCCAGCCTTGCCAGGTCTCAGGTGATCACTCACATGGGCGGCTGGGAACTGGATGTCAGGACAAACAGGGTGCGGGGCTCGGATGAGCTGTACCGCATGTTCGACCTGGGACCGGATGTTACCCTGGATGCTTATGTTGAGAAGATGCACCCCGAGGACCGGGCGTGTGTTGTCGAGGCCATCGATGCGGCCATTTATGGGGGGAAGCCATACAACATCGACTACCGGATAGTCCCCCGTCCTGGCGAGATCCGCTACGTACACGCCGAGGGGGAGGTCGCCCGGGACGAGAACGGCCTCCCGGTAAAATTTTTCGGCACCGTCCAGGATATCACCGAGCTTAAAAAAGCGCAAGACCTGATAAATAAGGAACGTCAGAGGTTCTTCTCGCTTCTGGACGGTTTGCCAGCGTTTGTATATCTACTGGCCCGGGATCACTCCATACGCTTTGTCAACCAAAGCTTCCGCAAAACTTTCGGCGAGCCCCAAAACCGTCCATGTTACGAGACCATTCGATGCAGTGATAAGCCCTGCCCCGATTGCCCGACGTTTAAGATATTCGACACGCTAAAGCCAGAGCAATGGGAATTGACTACAACGACCGGTAATACATACCAGATTTACGATTACCCGTTCAGAGACATCGATGGTACGCCTCTGGTGCTCTCAATGGGCATAGATATCACGGAGCGCAAGCGGGCCGAGGAAGAGCTTAATGAGGCTAAGCAGCAGGCCGAACTTTACCTAGACCTGATGGGCCATGATATCAATAATATGAATCAAATCGCACTGGGATTTTTGGAGATCGCCCTGGGGTCTTATCATTTGAGCGATGAGGAGCGGCAGTTTTTAGAGAAGCCCATGGATACGCTGAAAAATAGCTCCAGGCTGATCGATAACGTCCGAAAGCTGCGGAAATTAAAGGTGGGCGGTTTGAAGCACAAGAAAATCGACCTTTGCGATATCCTCATCGAGGTAAAAGCCGATTATTCCCACATCCCCGGGCGGGACGCGACCATTAATTTTAAACCGGTCCCTCAGTGTCATATCATAGCAAACGAGCTGGTTAAAGACTTGTTCTCCAACCTTGTCGGCAATGCGATCAAGCACTCCGACCCCCGCAAGCCCTTGGTGATAAACATTGGATTGGAACGTGTGACCGAGGAGAGAAAGGAGTACTTCAAGGTATTAGTCGAAGATAATGGGCCGGGTATCCAGGACGAATTGAAAGAAAAATTGTTCGCCCGGTTTGAGCAGGGACAAACGAGGAAGGGCGTAAAAGGGCTCGGCCTGTACCTGGTTCGGAAGCTCGTCGAGGACTTCCACGGAAGGATATGGGTGGAAGACCGGGTGCGTGGAGATTATACGAAAGGCTGCCGATTCATAGTAATGCTACCGGTTGTTGAAATGTGATTATTATCTAAGTATTTTTATAAGAAAAAGTCCAAATTTAAAAGATACTTTGTTGCAGTGGCGCCAAATTATAGCAAAATCTGATATACTGTATATAACCCCCTATATATTGTGGGTACCCTATAATTTGAACTTATCAAAGAGATGTTAAAATATAATATAGAGGGGTCTGCGAGGGGACGAAGCCCCCTTTAGCATCTAAAAAAAGCGCCGTGCCCTCCGTGCCCACCGTGGTGAAAAAAATCTCCGTGCTCTCCGTGGTAGCCGCCGTGTCCCCGTGGTTAGGCCCGGAAGGGCTTTTCGCCATGCGGCCCTCTCACAGGCTCTTCTTCCTGGTCTATGTGGCCCCGGGTAGGGCTCTTCCGCTTACGCATGGCATACTCCTCGCGCCTCAGCTTCGAGCCCAGGTGGCCCCTTTTATGCTCCCTTCCAGACATATAACCTCCCCATCAAACACGGAATGGCTCCTTGCCCTCCGGGCCGTGGACCGGCTCCTCCGCAGGCTCCAGGTTATACACCGGCCCACGCTTTTTCTTACGCTTCTTCTCTTCTTCCTTACGCTTCTCGCGTTTCTCGGCCATCGCAGTCACACCCCATTACAGATCATATTCCGGGGGCTTCTTCTTATGCTCCCGTTCCCTGAGTATCGCATCGAGCCGCCGGTCAAGCTCCTCGTTCACGTTCTTATCGGACGTGGCGGCGTCGATCCAGGTGACGACGCCGTGCTGAAGGTCCATTTTATCCTCGGGCGAGGCGATGTACTGCCTGTTCTCGTCCCTGTCCCACGTCGACCTGTTTTCCGCATAATAGACCCGCCCGCTCATCACTACTTCGTCAGAGGTGCCAAGCTCCTCCCGTGGCGGGGTGATGTCGGGCATGGCCTTCTTTTTCTCAGGCTCTTTGGCCGCTTTACGGCGTTTTCTGGTATCCGGCATATTAGTCCCGTTAAATCTTAACCAATTCCATAGATAGTTCGGCCTGTAAAATATTCTACCATGGTCACGCAAAACGCGGAAATGATGCGTCCTGCTGAAAGTTTTAGCATTACCAGGGGCTTATTTTTTTAAATCGAGGCATAGTATGCCATATTTCAACGACGTCCCCGCATCGGACCCGAGCACGCCTTTTGCCGGGCCATCATACAACGCCCGCTCTTGCATGAACGCCGACGAGGCCGTGTCGAGCGTGCGTCCCCCTATGAACGTGCCGCAGGCAAGCCTGGCCTGGCCCCAGGCCCCTGGCTCGGCCAGGCTGACCGAGACCGATTTCAGCTTAACGCTGCCGAAGGGCATCGCCATGACCAGCCGCAGGCCGCCCTCCATGTCTTTCACCTCTACCGAGGCTTCAACGTGGTACCAGCCATTGGCTCCAATCGCCCATCCAAGGGCATGGCCGGCCCCAAACGTGTATAAGTATTGCTTGCAGGCGGGCATGGGAAGCGGGCCGTTGCGGTGATAAGAGCCGGGGCCGAAGAAGATCCCGTCGAAAGAAGACGCAGACGAGCCCACAGGCATTTCTTCTTCATCAGTAACGGTAAAGCGAGTTAAGCGGCTTTCCATGCCTTTGGGGAACAGGATAACCATGGCCGGGAATGGCTGTGAGCCATAACGGTCAATGCCCGCGAGATCTCTCATCAAATAAGGGAAGCCGATATCCATCTCTATGTCAAGCGCATACTGCCCGGTCAGCTCGATGCCAAGGTGCGCCACCCTCGCAGATACATCGGACCCGGCGGACGGCACGTAGAGCTCGTCGAAGTCCGCCTTCTCATATGCGGCATCGGGCATGTCGCTCCTGGTGCGCTCCAGCGCGTCCATGCTCGAGATGAGCGACCTGGCCAGGCCATCGTCCTTAACGGACATGGCGATGTCGAGCGCTTCCTCGAGCGCCGACGAGGACTCCTCGTATTTACACTGCCCCTTATAGGTATCCGCGAGGCCGGCCAGCGTGCCTGCCATGGAGCGCATATCCCCAAGACGGTCCTTTATGGCCAGCGCCGACCTAAAAGTATCCTCGGAGCCCTGGTAATTACCTAAGAACATGTACACGAACCCGGCGTTATTCAGCACGCCGGCGACGGCATCGTCCCACTGGCCCTCCTTGTTCTCCGCCTCGAACGCCCTGAGCGCGACGTTAAGCTCCTTCAGCGCCTCCTCGTAAAAGCCTTTAGAGGAGAGCTTTTTTGCCCTTTCGCTGTGGGAAAGGCCTATCTGGACATTCCTGGTCATTCGTCTGGGAGCGGCCATCCAGTGAATGTAAGCTTAAAAAGTATAAAACCGTTGTTGTAATGCCGGGCAAGCATAAAATGTAAAAGAATTAAACGCGCTTGATCTTCGTGCCCTCTTTGGTATCCTCGATGGTAATGCCCAGCTCCTTTAACCGTTTCCTGATCAGGTCGGACGTCTCGAAGTCCTTCTTCTTCCTGACGGCGTCACGGATATCGACGATAAGCTGAAGCAGTTCCGAGGCCAACAGGTCCTCGATGGAGCCGGTCCACTTGATGCCCAGTATGTCCGAGTATATGCCATAGAGGTCCAGCACCTCTTTCCACTCGCCGGCGGGCATGTCGCCCTCGACGAGCCATCTATTGACCTCCCTGGTAAGCTCGAAGAGCCCGGCTATGGCCTCCCGGGTGTCGACGTTATCGTCCATGCGCTCCTCAAGCCGCCTCCGGCTGACGTCGAGCCGGTCGCACACGCCTAAAATCTCCGCGGCCCCGGAAAGCGGGCTCTTGATGCGGCTCTCCACGCCCGAAATAGTGTTCTTTATGCGCTCAAGCCCCCGCTGAGCGTCCTCGAGCGCCGCATCGTTAAAATCAAGGGGGCTCTGGTAATGAGTATTCAAAATAAAGAAGCGCACCGTATCGGGCGAAAACTTATTGAGCACGTCCCTGACAAGGAAAAAATTACCAAGTGACTTGGACATCTTCTCCTTATTAACCAGTAAAAAGCCGTTATGTATCCAGTATTTAGCGAACGGCGGCTTACCCGTATACGCCTCCGTCTGCATGATCTCCGATTCATGGTGAGGAAAGATGAGGTCCATGCCGCCGCCGTGAATGTCGAGATTAGGCCCGAGGGCCTGGAGAGACATCGCCGAGCACTCGATGTGCCAGCCCGGCCTGCCGGGGCCCCAGGGGCTGTCCCAGGAGATGGCCTCGCCCGGCTTCGAGGCCTTCCATAACACAAAATCCATCGGATTCGTCTTGCGCTCATCGACCTCCACGCGAGCGCCGACCTTCAAGGCATCGTAGGACTGGTGCGACAGCACGCCCACCTTATCCGCCATTTTATCCACGCTAAAGTAGACGCTGCCATCCGATACGTAGGCATATCCCTTATCCACCAGCGACTTAATCATATCGATAATGGCCGGAATGTTCTGGCTGACCCGCGGGTAGAGGTCAGCGCGGAGCACGTTCAGGCGGTCCATGTCCTCGAAATAGGCCTTTATGAACTTCTCGGCCAGCTCCAGCGGCGGGACGCCCTTCTCCGCGGCCCTTCTCAGGATCTTATCATCTACATCAGTAAAGTTCTGGACATAGGTAACCCTATACTTCTTGTAGAGCAGGTACCGCCGGATCGTGTCGAAGACCACGTAAGCCCGGGCGTGGCCCATGTGGCAATAATCGTAAACCGTCGGGCCGCACACGTATATCTTGACATCGTCATCGTGGATCGGCACGAAGTCCTCTACCCGGGAAGTGAGCGTATTATAAAATCTCAGGGCCATCACGTTCACCAGTTAAAGTATTGGTCTAAAGTTAGATTTATATTCATTTATTTGAGCAATACGTTCCAGGATATATCCTGTTTATATTATATTAACCCAATAATGCTTAAAGGATGCGATATGGCTGGCTAGCTACTATTCCCGGGCTTTTTTTGGATGCGCCTGTATATTTCCGGTAACAGGAATAGAACTGCTGCTAACGCCAGGCTCAGTATGAACCATGGAGAGCTAATGTTAGTCAGGTTGCTCCCGAGCATGGTGAGGACGAACGCCCCGGGCAGTTCGCCTATCAGGGTGCCGATAAGGTAATCCCTGAACCGGATGCTGGACACGCCCGCCACGTACCCCACGGCATCGAAGGGCAGGACCGGGATGATCCTCATCGCGGCTACCGTGAAGATGCCGCTGTTATCGAACCTGCTGTCGAAGCCGGCATAATGGGCGCTGAGCCGCTTTTTCAAGTAGTCGCGGAACAGGTACCGCGACAGGGCGAAAGTCACAATAGAGGCCAGGGTCGTGCCGACCATCGCGAGCAAAAGCCCGTAAGCGTGCCCATAGATGTACCCGCCGGCAATAGTAAAAGGCGTAACGGGCAGAAAAGTGAAGGGCCGCGCCGCGTGCAACAGCTCATAGGCGACGATGGAGAAAGCACCATAAGAAAGCACCAGCCCCCTTATGCCTTCCGGCGTTATCTTAGTATAGTCCCTCACGAGGTTATCTGGCCCCACGTACAGGACGGCGGCCAGGATCGCAATAACCCATATACACAAGAAGGCCAGCCTTATGTTCAGCATCGTGCGCAGAGCCATCAATTACACATGCCGTATCTTACTTATAATCGTTTTTACCGCTCAAAGTAAAAAGTATATGGGATTACAGGTCAATGTTGGGGGCGAGGTAACATTGATTCATCCGCTCGAAGCCTATCTGGGCGAGAACGGGGGAGACGCCCTGACCGACGAGCAGGCGAAGGACAGCATAGCCGGGCTGGTCAACGACACCAGTCTATTACAAGAGGCCTGTGCCATGTTCGCCGGCGAGATCAACGGCGACGGAAGGTGCTACGCGATCGGGAAGGTGTACGATACCGACCACGAGCGCTACGGGTGCGTTACCATAGTCTCCGAGGACGCCGCGGGCGTCATCGGCTATGACTTTTTACAGAAGACGCACGAGGACATAAATTACGCCCTCATGTGTGCATACATGGAGTTCCGCCGGTTCTGCCAGGAGGTCAGCGCTATCTATGACACCTGGGACGATTATCTCGATTTCAACATGCAGAAAAGCTTCCTGTCCTTGTTTAAGAACGGCGTGAGGGCCCGGCTTATACGCCCCGGCCCTGCGGCGAGGCCGGCGTTGCCCACTCTCGTGTTCGTCATCTTCCTCAAATACGACGAGATGTATGGCTGAAGGTAATCGTTATGTTTTTAGTGTCCTGATCGCTATAGTGCATTATCATGGATTTTAGCCGTGAAGTCCTGGAGAGGTTCTCGGGCATTTGCGTCGTGGAGGGCGATATAAAGGGCGTCGCCATAGCGGAAGAAAGCCCGGGGCTCGAAGTATTAAAAACCGAAGTCGCCGGTGTCATCAGATCGAGATACACGTTAGAGAACGTAAAGGACGACCCCGTCTTCCGGGCGTACAGGGGCTTCTTCTGGAGCGTGGGCATCGACCCGACCAAGACCAGGCCGGCCTCCGAAGCCCTGGTCAGGCGGCTGCTCTCCGGCGGTAAGCTTCCGAGGATCAACTCGGCCGTCGACGCCTATAACCTGGCCTCGGCGCTGAACGGGGTGCCTATCGCCGCCTTCGATGCCGATACGCTCGACGGCGGCCTCACGATGCGGTTCGCCCGCGATGGAGAAGCCTTTCTTGGCATAGGCATGGAGGGGCCCATCGCCCTAAAGCCAAACCAGGTCATACTGGCGGATCCGGAAAAGATCGCCGCCATTTACCCGTACCGGGACTCGGATGGCACGAGGACGACCTCCGCCACGAGGAACATCCACATCGTTAGCTGCGGGGTGCCCGGCATAGATAGAAACAGGATAATCGAAGCCTACGGGACGTGCACACGATACTTAAAGGAGTATGCTGGCGGCGTACCGTCAGGACCACGCATATACCCCTGATAAAAAAAGTTTGTTAGCGGGCCGGCGCCTGCTCGGCCCGCAGCATCTTCTGCAGCTCGTCCGGGTTGAAACCGAGCATCGTCTTTTCCCCGTAGACGAGCAGGGGCGTGGCCCTGGCCTTATACTTATTCACGAGCTCGTCCCATGCGGCTCTATCCTTGGTGATGTCCTTCTCCTGGTACTCGATGTTATTTTTACGCAGGTAGTCCTTCAGCTCCTGGCAATAGCCGCACGTAGGCTGGGTATATATGATAAGCGTAGGCATGATCAAACACAATAAGTTGGCTTCGATTACGAGATTAAAAAGGGTTTTACCGGATTTAACGCCCGCGAAAAGCGCGCCTAAGCGTCGGCCTTGAGGCTGGCGGCCTTGATGTACTCTTCCTCGGCTTCCTCGAAACGCTTTAACTCTTCCAGCATGGCGGCATAGCTGAAGCGGGCGAAATAATTGCCCGGGTTGATACTGATGGCCTTCTTGTACTGCGGTTCGGCGTCATGGCTACGGCCGATCCTCCGTAATAGATTACCATAGCAGACGAAAGCATCGGCAAAATCGGCTTTCATCTCGCCGGCCTTTAGGTATTCCATGCCCGCATCCTCCAGCAGGCCTTCGTGCTCGAGAAATCGCGCATACTGAAAATGAGCTTCGGCGTTGTCCGGTTCTATCTCAATGGCCTTTCTTGCGTTCGCGATAATATCCACCGACTGCATATATATCTGTCTAAAGTCTTCCGCTTTTATCCGTTATGCCTGGCCCAAACCAAGTATTTCAACGTTCAGCTATCCTTCATCGCGTGATTCTCATGGGAGCTATGATAAAATTTTCTTGAAATAATGGTAATAATGCCCCGAATATCATTTAACATGGGCGCATTATGGGCGTTTGAGCCGTTATTATAGCCGTAGCAAGCTTTCTTTGCTTATCGTGCCCTACACCGCTTGATACCTATAAAATATCTTACGGGAAGCCTTGATTTTTAATCGGCTCGATGATATTATGGCTTTTTTATCATGATTGGCCCGAAAGGCCATCCAATACCAGCTATATGGCTTGATATATGGGCGTTTGTTGAGCGTGCGGTGGTACTACCATAATGTTAAATAACAATAGGAAATACAATAATGCTACACCAAACGAGTATGTTTTTCCCGAAAAAGGTGAACTTGATGCTTGACGACATCCCGGAGGTAGAGTACCTCCACAAAGGCAACACTGCCTGCGCCGGGTGCGGCGCCATGCTTGCATTGCGCTACATCCTCAAGGCGTCCGGCCCGAATACCATCATCGTGAACCCGGCATGCTGCTCGACGGTATGCCAGGGCACGTACCCGAAGACGGCTTACGGCGTTCCCGTGCTGAACATCGCATTCGCGGCGGCGGCCGCTGCGGCGGACGGCATGGCATCCGCCCGCAGGAACAAGGGCAAGAATATCATTGTTTTCGCCGGGGACGGCGGCACAGTCGACATCGGCATACAAGCCCTGTCGGGCGCCATCGAGCGCAACGCGAACATCCTTTACGTGTGCTACGACAACGAGGCATACGCGAACACGGGCATGCAGAAGAGCGGCTCCACCCCGTATGGCGCCATCACGACGACCACGCCGACGGGCAGGAAGGACTCTAAGAAGGACATCGACCTCATCATCATGGCCCACAGGCCGGCCTATATGGCCAGCGCCTCGGCAGGATACCCGAAGGACCTGTACGATAAGGTGAAAAAAGCCCTGAGCATCGAGGGCACCAAATTCATTCATGTTTTATGCCCGTGCCCGCCCGGCTGGCGATACTCGACCGAGAAGACCGTGGAGCTTGGCAAGCTGGCCGTGAAGTGCGGCATGTGGTTCCTTTATGAGTACGAGAACGGCCGGCTTACGCTGAACGCGCCGACTAAAGCGGCCCTAAAAAGGCCGGCGCCGCTCGAGGACTATGTGAAGCCCCAGGGGCGGTTCAAGGGCGTGGACGTGGAGCGCCTCCGGCAGGAGGTTAACAGGAGTGTCGAGAGGGTCAAAGATCTGGCCATGATGGATATGGTCGAGAAGGTAAAGGAGGCCTCCTGATGAAGAAAATGGCTACGGGTAATCAGGCGGCGGCGCTCGCCGTTAAGGAATCGAACGTGGAAGTCGTCGCTGCGTACCCCATCACCCCGCAGACTGAGGTCGTCGAGACGATCGCCAGTTTTGTCGAGACAAAAAAGATGGATGCAGCCTATATAAGAGTGGAGAGCGAGCACTCCGCTATGGCCGCGTGCATCGGGGCCTCGTCTACTGGCGCCAGAGCTTTTACGGCGACGTCAAGCCACGGCTTATTGTATATGCACGAGATGCTCCACTGGGCCGCGGGCGCCAGGCTCCCCATAGTAATGGCGAACATGAACAGGGCAGTGGGCCCGGCCTGGAACATCTGGGCGGAGCATACCGACTCGCTCTCGCAGAGGGACACCGGCTGGATGCAGTTCTACGCGTCCACCGTACAGGAGGTCTACGACACCATCCTCATGTCCTACAGGCTGGCCGAGAAGGTCTACCTGCCCGCCATGGTGTGCCTGGACGGCTTCATCCTTAGCCATGCTATCCAGCCTCTCGATATCACGCCGCCGGGCGACTTCATACCCCCCATCGACCTGCCACACGCTTTAGACACGAAGGACCCTATGTCTTATGGGAATCTCACGGGCCCCGGCGATTATTTCAAGTTCAGGCGTGCCATTCACGACGCGATGAAGCGGGCCGATAAGGAGTGCCGCTCCGTCGAAAAGGAGTTCTCGGGGCGCTTTGGCCGCAACTACGGGCCCGTCATGGAGTACAGGACCGGGGATGCCGATACGGTCATCGTGGGCATGGGCACAATGGCCCGGGAGGCCGAGGTGGCCGTCGACCTGCTTAGAAAGGAAGGCATGAAGGCGGGCTCGTTGCGCATCAGGCAGTTCAGGCCTTTCCCGCGCCTGGACCTCGAGGGCAAGAAGGTCATCGTGCTGGACAGGGATTGCTCATTCGGGGCCGGCGGCATACTGGCACAAGAGATTCGCTTCCACCACGACGTGCCCGTCTACAATGTCATCGCCGGCCTTGGCGGCCAGGATGTCAGGTATGAGACGATCGCCGACCTGGCGCGCAAGGCGAAGCCCGAGGGCGAGTTCTGGCTGGGGGTGGACTAATGCTGGAGATACGCATCCACTCCCGGGGCGGCCAGGGCGGCGTCACGGCCTCTAAATTATTGGCCCAGGCGGCGTTCCTGGAGGGCAAGTACAGCACCGCCTTCCCGCTGTATGGGGCCGAGCGCAGGGGCGCGCCCATCACTTCGTTCACGCGCATCTCGGACCATGATATCAAGGTCTCCAGCCAGGTTTACGATCCCGACATCGTGGTCGTGCTGGACGACTCCATCATGGACCTGGTCGACGTGACGGTGGGCCTGAGGGAGGGCGGGCTTTTGCTCGTGAACACTGACAATGGCGAAAAGTTAGAGGACCCTCGCCTTAAAAAATTTAAGGTCGCCCGGGTGAACGTTACGGATATCGCGCTGTCCCTTGGATTGGTGCTATCTGGCAATCCGATCTTAAATACCCCTATATTGGGCGCATTGGCGAAGCTCGGTGTCGTTAAGCTCGACTCGGCGATAAAGGCCATCAAGGACATGTTCGAAGACGAGCGCAACGTCAAAGCTGCGGAAGCGGCCTATGAGAAGGTGATCGTATGAAAAAAGCGGCTATGAGGCAGCAGGTGAAGCTTGTGAGCGTAAAGAAAGCTAAGGAAAGTATGCCGGTGACGCCCTCGTCTAAGCCGCAGGCCGGCGCCGCGGGGAAGACGGGCACGTGGCGGACGTTCAAGCCGGTGCTGGACAGGGAGAGCTGCAAGAAATGCGGCAACTGCGTCCTGTACTGTCCCGAGGCCTGCATCGACAGGGACCTCAATATAGATTACGACTATTGTAAGGGCTGCGGCATCTGCGCCAACGAGTGCCCCTCGAAGTCGATAAAAATGGTAAGGGAGTAATGTCCCTTATCCCACTTTTTAAGCTCTATACGTAAAAAAATCGAGCTTTAGCCTTATTTGCAGCTCAGCCCGACACCGATTCGGCAATGTTCTTTGCGGCGTCCTCAACGCTCTCGTTGGCAGCCTTCGCGGCCTTCTGGAGCTCATCCATTGTTATCAGGTCCGCGTTCCCATGATTGTTGTTCGGCTGGCCGCATCCGCAGCTTACGCACATGTGTTTTGCACCTCAACAATGGGATTACAATCACAAAAGATAAAATATTTTAAATCATTTTATTCATTTAGGGATGTTTAATGATATTCGAAGCGGGGACGTCGCAGGCAATTAAGCCCATGGTGTTTCAAACAAAGGTCGAAGAGGTCATTCAGCGTACATATGATACCAAGAGCTTCCGGTTTAAAAGGCCGCCCGAGTTCGAGTACCTGGCCGGGCAGTGGGCTTACTTTAGCATTAAGATAAAAGGCACCCAGAAGCTTCATCACTTTACCATATCCAGCAGCCCGACAGAAGGCTACCTGGAATTCACCAAAAAGATAACGGATAGCGAGTTTTCGCAGGCTTTAAACAAGTTCAAGGGCGGGGAGTGGACTCTGATTAACGGGCCTTTCGGAGAATTAACATACTCCGGGGAAAATATCAAGATTGGGGCCCTGACCGGCGGCATAGGCATCACGCCGCTACGGAGCATTTGCCGTTATTGCGTGGACAAGGGCCTGCCCACCAGCATAGTCATGCTCTATGCCAACCATACGGAAAAGGACATCGTGTTCAGGGATGAGCTTGACAGGATACAAAAGAAGGACCCGCACATCGTCGTGAAGGACGTGTTGACGAGGGAGCCGGGCTGGCCGGGCCTCAAGGGCCACGTCGACGGCGAGATGATCAGAGCGCAGATACCCGATCACCAGGAACGCGTTTTTTATATTTGCGGGCCGCCCAGCATGAACGAGGCCATGAAAAAGGCGCTAAAAAGCCTGAACGTGCCCGACAGCAGGATAAAGCTCGAGGACTTCACGGGATACAAATAATATTTTTTATTTAGCGATCTCCACCAGGACCTTGATGTCATCGGGGTCGTGCTGAAGGCCCTCGGCGATGTTGTCCAGGGTCACGCTCCTGGTGAAAAATTTTTTTAATAGGCCCGGCCATTTGTCCTCGATCGATATCATCCTTCCCATGCCTCGCTCGAAATGCCTCCGGTTGCTGCTCACGGAGCCGAAAATCGCCTTATTATTAAATACCAGGTCCATGTTAAAGCTTTCAATGTCTACGGCCTCTTCGCGTTTACCCGTATATACGCCGAGCAGGCAAACTATACCGTCCCTGTTTACCAGCTCTCTCGCCTCCATCGCCAGGCGGCTCACGCCTGTCGCCTCTATGACGATGTCGAACGGGCCATACTTTCCGGGCAGGGCTTTGATCGGCTCTTCCTTACTATTGACGTACTTGCCGCCGCATTCTTCTACTATCTGCGCCTTTAAGCTTTTCCGGGTACGGGTCGCCGCGGTATAGGTCTTCAGCCCCATGTCGCTAAGTATGAGGGTCGCCATCAGCCCCAGCGTGCCCGCGCCCAGCACCAGGGCGCGCTCAGGATTCCACCACAGCCTTTCCTGCATCATTATAAGCGCTTCGATGCCCTTTTCCGAGACGCTGAGGGGCTCGAGCATGACCGCCACGTCCTTGATAACGGGCGGGATATGGACCACATTGCCCATCTGTTCCGTATAGTATTCAGTCATGTACCCGTCTATTCCTTTTATCCCCCTCTCGCTGTAATGGCCGGACAGGCACATGTCGGGCTCATGGTCCACGCAGGCGTAGCAGCATTCGGGGCAGGGTCTCCTCACCGTCGACACCACGACATCGCCGGGGGACAGGCACTTCACATGGCTGCCCTTACCCTCTACTACGCCTATCGCCTCGTGGCCTAAGATCAAATATTCGCTACCCTGCGGGGCCTCGCCATATTTACCTTCGTAGATATCGATGTCGGTCCCATCGATGCCAGCCCTCAGGACTTTCACCAGCACCTCATTATCTTTAGGTACTGGTTTTTCCACGTCAATGACCTTCAACGAGTTCTTTTTGCCCGGGATAACGGCCGCTGCCTTCATGCCTGTCACGTCGATACGTTACCAGCTATTTTTTATTTCATGAGAATTAAAGGGATGCTGATTAAATTTGCGGAAGTGGCCGGGATCTCGAGGCCTTGAAAAAGCATTTATACCATATGGATAATCTCTTGGCTATGCTCACCTGGGACACGATGAATTCGCTGAACATTTTGCGTGTCGCCGTCAGCATCATTATTTTAGGCTATTCGTGCGTGACCGACCTGAAGACGCGCCGTGCCCCCAACCGCCTGTGGTACTTTATGGGCATCATCGGCCTCATCCTGGGTGGCTTCGAGCTTTATAGCTCTGGCGATTACTTCTACCGCTTATTATTTTCATGGGCCCTGGGCTTCATCTTCATTTTTGTCATCATGTATTTCCTCTACTATTTCTTCCAGCACTTCGGGATGGCCGGCCTTGGCGGTGCCGATGCCAAAGCGCTGATAGCCATCGCCATAATGTTCCCATATTACCCGACCATCGAGGCCTTGAACGTATTTTTACCGATAACGGACGTCGCGCGGTCCCTCATATTCGGGCTCGCCGTGTTCGGCAACGCCCTGGCGCTGAACCTCGTCCTGCCGATCGCCCTGTTCGTTTATAACCTGCTCAACGTGCCCATTGGGGAGCTAAAGTCGAGCCCGGTGAGCGCGTTCACGGGCTATAAGGCGGACGTCGAAGGCCTTAAAGGCAAGCACGTTCGCCTCATGAACCGCTACCGGGAGGAGGACGGCCGGCTCAAGAAAAAACGCGCCTTCGGCGGCAGCGAAGTGGACGACGCCACGTATAAAAATTTATTGAGGTGGAAAAGCGAGGGCAAGATCGGCGATAGGGTCTGGGTGACGCCCAAGATCCCGTTCCTGATACCCATCACGCTGGGCTTTCTCCTGGCCATCGTCTATGGGGACATCCTCACCCAGGCCATCAGCTTCCTTATATTCCGTTAAAGCGCCCCGCCTCCCGAAACATTTATATTATTAAAGCTTTTATGAACTAGGTCTATAATAATATTAAACTTTTAATCTCTATCTCAAGGAAGGTATCTATGGCAAGCACCAACGGGAACGCCGTGCTCGACGTTCTGGAATTATTACTCACGGCCGAAATATACAACAACTCAGGCAACCTGGACGAGGACGACCTCCCGCCCAGCATACGCAAGCATTACTGGGACTCGAAGGAAAAGAAGGTAAACCGACCCATCAAAGTAGTCGACTCGGACATCAAGGCAATCTACGGCATAGACATCGAGCAGGACATCATGTCATCGCTCCCATTCGTCAACTTCGACGAGTTCGGCTCGATCTACACGCTGACCGTCCTGGACCTCGGCACAAAGTGGTTCGCCAAGAAGGACGTCACCGACCGCATCAACAAGAACCCCGTGCTGGCTTTCTATTATCAGAACTATGGTAACATCGACGTGGACTATAAAGAGGTGAGGGCCCGGAACCCTAACAAGGAATCCGGCAGGGAATGGATCGACGGCCTCAGCAAGAGTATCGCCGACGAGGGCACGGAGTCCGTGGACATGCTGAAGCTAGTGCATATCATGGCGCCCGAGGAGATCGGCCAGAAACTCGACGACATCGTGCTGACGCTGGACCAGGAGGCGGAGGTCGAAAAGATCGTCAAGGCCATCCAGTATAGGGATTATTTACGTAAGATCGGGCTGCGTGAGATCGGTAAGCTGCTGTTCGTCGGCCCGCCGGGCACCGGCAAGACGTCCACGGCCAGGGCCATGTCTGCCCGGCTCAGGCTCCCTTTCCTGGAGGTCAAGCTGTCCATGATCACCTCCCAGTTCTTAGGGGAGACTTCCAAGAACATCGATAAGGTGTTCGAGCTGGCGAAAAAGCTTAGCCCGTGTATCCTTTTTATCGACGAGTTCGACTTCGTCGCCAAGACGAGGACTTCGGATGAGCATGCGGCCATTAAGCGTGCGGTGAACACGTTGTTGAAGTGCATCGACGAGATCAGCCTGGTGAACGACGGCGTGCTGCTCATCGGCGCCACTAACCACCCGAAGCTGCTTGATAACGCGGCCTGGAGGCGCTTTGACGAGATCGTCATGTTCCCGCTTCCCGACCGGGGTATGCGCAAGAAGATATTCGAGCTTGTCTTGAAGCCCATCGAGGGCGAGTTCGACATCGACACCCTGGCGGACAGGACCGAAAACCTCGCCGGCTCGGATTTACGGTTGATCGTCCGTGAGGCCGTGCTTAACGCCCTCACCGAGGACCGTACCAGGCTCAGCCAGGACGATATGATCCGGGCGGTCAAGCAGTTCGAGGAGCGCATCAACCTGCGGCTCGCCGACCAGGTCAGCTAAAAGAGATTTAATAAAAGAAGAATAGTGTCCGTGGAAACACGGACGTTTTAAATTATACCTGGATCTTGAAGTTCTCGTAGGAGTTCTCGAGCGCCGTCCCAAGCTTCTTCTCGCCCTTGGCGGCCTTTGGGGCGTGGCTGAGCTCGCGCTGCTTCTTCTTCTCGTCCATCTCGGTCTTTTCCTCGACGCTCAGGATGTTGACCTCGGCGATCTCCCTAACGGCCTCCAGGATGATGGACACCTCGATGTCGGTGACGCCCAGCGGGGTGACCTTGTTCTTTATGGTGCGGTTCAGCTCTTCATCGTCAGTCGCGGCCATGAAAAACGCCATGTTCTTATCGCCGCTCGTCCGGTAGATCTGTAAGACGCCGTTGACCGTTTTCAAGTTATTCGCGATCTCGTCGAAGCTGGATATGGGCACCCTCGAGTAGATAATGGCGCTCCTGTTCAAGCCCACGCGGGGCTTGTTGATAATGGCCGTATAGCCTTCGATGATCTTCTGGTCTTCCATGAAGCCGATCCGCTCGCGCACCGTGGATTCCGCCCTGTCCATTTCCTTGGTGATGTCCTTGTAAGTAATCCTGCCGTCCTTTTGAAGAAGCTGTAAAATTTTTTTATTGAGCTGGTCTATCTCCATATCCAGAGCACCATCCTTTAATTACATAGCCGTGTAGCGCACGTACGCGTTTTGTCGTGCGTACAAAACGCTATATCATGCATTGATATTTATATCCTAGCTTATTACTTAAATAATTAATCTTCATTATATAAATATGTTTAGTATTATTGGGCTGTCCGTCGCCCGCGCTTTAAAATCGTTGGCCGGTGATGTGATTTTTATATGTCAAAATCCATAGTAGCATGAAAATTACCGTATACCCCGCACATATTACGGCGATTATAATAATGCTTACATGCACACCATTTGCATGTGTGTATTCTCACATGCACACCATTTGCACGTGCGGCACGCCCTCGATGAAAATAACGTCCTTTGCATCGACGAAGCCGTTCTCGACCGCACAAGCGACACTTTGCTTGCCCACCAGGTTGGCTATGGTCGCCTCGCCGAGCGCAGATGCGACCTCGTCATAGTCGGCGTGCTCCTCCCCGTAAAAGTTCTTCGAGACCTTCAGGTGGACGTCCCCCTCTGAAAATTCTTTTTCCAGGAGGCCTTCGTCGCAGACTGCAACCAGGGCTTCCTCGTCAACGTGATAGACTTTTAAGTACACTCTAACGTCCCCGCTCTTAAGTATGGCTATAATATCCCACCTTAGGCTCGAATATCTCGCCAATTTCCTTTAGTTTCTTTATTTCCTTTTCTACTTTTTCTTTAGAAAGGCCGTGTTCGCCGGCCTTTTCCGCTATCCTGTCAAGCGGCACTCCGCCGGGGCCATACTCGCGGGCCAGCTCCACGATGATGTTCTTCAGGTCTTTAATGCGCTCGCGCTGGGACTTGCCGACGCCGACGGTCAATATGTCGATGTCGAGCTTACCGGTCTCCCTGTCAATCCCCACCTGCTTCAAGCTCGTCATCACGATGTTGATCGTGCGCTCCACGTCCTGGATGTTGACGCGGTCGCTGAGCCTCATGCGGGCGCAGGCCTCGGCCAGGCGCACCAGGCCTTCCAGCTGCCTGGCGGTCACGGCGACAGGGGCGTTTTCCGCTTCCCCCGACTTACGCAGTTCCAGGTAAAACCTGGTGATGCGTTCTCGCGCCTCGTCCGCCATGATTGGGAAGACATTTCGCTTGGCATACGCTATATACTTACGAAGCAACATGGCGTCGATCTCGGGCTTAATTGTCTTGACAGCATCGTTAATGGACGCTTCGGTGACGTAGCCGGACGGGTTGTGCTTATGATGCGCCCCCAGCTCGCCGGCATAGTGAGAATTCAGGATGTGCCCGGCAATGCTGGCGTCCCTCTTCTCGTCGGGCAAATCCTGTAGTATGAAAATAAGGTCAAAACGGGACATGAGGGATGGCGGCATGTTGATCTGCTCGGGTATATTATCGAAAGCGTTGAAACGGCCTAATTTCGGGTTTGCAGCCCCCAGGAGGGCGCACCTGCACTTCAGGGTCGCCAGGATGCCCGCCTTGGCTACACTAATGCTCTGCTGCTCCATCGCCTCGTGCAGCGCGCTCCTGTCCTCCGCCTTCATCTTATCGATCTCGTCGATGGCGGCGATGCCCATGTCGGCAAGCACGAGCGCCCCGGCCTCCAGCGTCCAGCTGCCGTCGAAGTCATCCTTCACCGCCGCGGCCGTCAGGCCGGCGGAGGAGGCGCTTTTTCCGGAAGCGTAAACTCCCCGCGGGGCGAGGTTGATCACATAGCGTAATATCTGCGATTTGGCGATGCCCGGGTCGCCCACGAGCAGCACGTGGATGTCGCCCCTGATCCTCGTGCTGTCGGGCAGGTTTTTCACGATGCCGGAGAAGAGCTGCAGGGCGATCGCTTCCTTTACCTCCTCATACCCGTAAATGGATGGCGCTATAGAGTTCGTGACCTTTTTGAATATTTGCGGGTCTTTTGATAGCTTCAGGATCGCTTCTTCTTCTTCGGGCGTGATCTCCAGTTCCTCGAACACTTGCTCCTCCATCTCGATGGAGTTGCAGTCCATGTATATGTCGAAGTAGACGGTCTTGCCGTCCTTGTTTATTTTTTGGACGGAGCGCAGGATGCCGTTGACCACCACGCGCTCGCCGGGCGTTACGATGCCGGCCAGGTCGTTGTTCACGTTGATGTCCAGTGTCTGGGGCTGCTCGCCCCCCTTTAGATCCTCCGGGGACTCCTGGATCTTAATGCGCTGGTAGTCCTCGAAGGTGGACTCCTTGAATAGCAGGCGGAATACGCCTTTTTTCTCCTCGTTGCAGGTACAATAGGATGGCTCTAAAAATTTACCGGTGCCTTCCTGAGGGATATAAACGACGTTGCCGCAGCGGGCGCACTCGAAGGCGGCGTTGATGATGCGGGGCCTCACATCAGTTATTTTTCGTACGGTGCCCTCGATGGATACGAGCGTGTTGATATGGTCGCTCCTGAGGTCGCGGATCTGCGTCTTCCTGGGTATCCTGGCGATGCGCAGGAACGCCGAGACTTTCCGCTTCACTGGGAGGTCGACAAGGTGCAGGGAGTCCTCGGCATCCTTTAGCACCTTACCGGGATTGTTGAGAAGCTCCTCCGACAGGCGCACGTCAAATTTAACGATGTCCTGGAATTCCACCGTGAGAGATTTCGTCTTAGCGTCAGATACGGCAAGCTGCTGGATAACGGGCTTATAGTACCGTGTAAAGAACTCCTTCCACTTTTGTTTGGTTGAAACGACGCTCGCCGCCACGTGCTCACTCTCACAGGGAAGTGAGAATATATGTCTTAACGATATATGGGTTTCGAGAGTGACTTGAAAGTAATTAATTTAATAAATGATAAAAAATTGAATGTAAGGGCATGGTTACCATATGCCCGGCAGTAGCCTGTAGCGCACCCGCCCGGCGTACTCTTTGTAGCCGGCCAGCTCTTTTTGTAATGTTTTATCCTCCATGGCCGCGCGTATCACCGTCGCGCATATGATGAGCAGTACGACGATGAAAGCCGGCAGGGAGCCCAGTATCAGGGCCGAGCCCACGTGGAACAACGCTAATCCTACGTATCCCGGATGGCGCACGTACCGATATGGCCCGGCAGAAACGACCGTGTGGCCCCTATCCCCCTGGATACGGACGACGCTGGAGAAAAACCGGTTAGCGAGCATGGCCCAGGCTATTATAATTTGCCCCGCTGCGGCTAACAGCAGCCCCAGCGCGTGGTACTCCAGCGGCAGAGGCGCCGACCACCCATAACGATGGTCGAGGCCCGCGACCACAAAATAGAGGAGAGGACCTATGAGGGCCACAAAGCTGGACATGGCGAGGTCCCATTTTTTAGCGCCCGCCTGCACTCCCGAGCGTTCCGCCAACAGCTCGGGGTCCCGGGGGATCAAAATGATGGCGCTTAAGCCTATGCTGGCAGCGTAAACGGCCAGGAGGACGATACCCCAGGGCCAGTCCAGCGTGCCCGCCGGCACGAACAGGAAGAACGCCATGATGAAGAGGAAGGCGACATTTTTTATGAGCCATTTCGACACGCTACCCCGGCTCGCAGGCTTATCGTGCATTTTCGAATCCTGAGTCATACTTACATCAAGGCACTAGTAAATAAAAAAGGTGGCTTATCAGGCCACCATAATGTCCCTGCGCTTGAAGGCGATGACCGCCAGTGCCAGGAAAACGACCGCAGCTCCCAGTAATATGGCGAAGTTCGCCCAGCTCACCGTATGGAGCCCTATGATGGAGTTCAGGTCCTGGTAGTAGAACAGGGAGAATCGCCTGATCCAGTCTAGGCCCTCTATGGATGATCCTAGGGTTTCCACGAAGTACATAGCCACCAGAACGCCGACGGATGCCAGCGCCGCGTTCCTTCCGTCGCTCATCAATGCCGAGATGAGCATTGAGATAGCGCCTGCGGCGAGGGAGAGCACGGCCATGAGCAGGATGGCGTAGACGAACCACGTCATGTCCACGTTATAGCCGATGTACCGCGCGCTGAGGTACACGCCCAGTAGCTCGCAGATGGCGATCAGCCCGATGATGGGGACCATGACAAGGTACCGATAGATCACGATGGCCTCTCTGCTTACTGGCAGCGACAGCAGCAGGTCGCACGTCTTATGCTCGATCTCGCCCGCCAGGAAAGAGGCGGCCAGGAATGCCATGTAGACGCCTACGATGAGCCCCATCAACAGGAATCCTTTCAGCGCCAGAAGGCCTTCGAAGCTCGTTATGCTCACGGTCATGTTGCCTATGAGCGCCTTTATCGCGGGATTTTTCATGAGATCGTCCAGGCCTCCCATATTCTTGGTCGCCGGGGCGGAGTAGCCGATGAAGAAGACGTATGCGAATATGAGGATGGCCACAAGCAGGGCGCCCATCGTCTTCTCAGACATGCTCTGGTTGAATATTTTGAAAGACATGTTACTTCCCTCCCGAGTAGTATTGCAAGAATATATCCTCCAGGCTCATCTGATGGATACTGATCTCGGCCACGTCGTGGCTCGCTATTTCCTTTAGCACGTTGCGCATGTTGCCGCTTACAGTCATTCGGATGGAGCCATTGTGCTTTGCGATCCTCGATACGCCTTCCATCTTGAACGTGTCTGGATCGACCTGTTCGTTAAATTTCACGTCCATTAACCTGCCCGACTTCTTCTGCAGGTCTTCGACCTTCTCCTGCGCGACGATGTTACCGTCCTTGATGATGGCTACCCGGTTGCAGGCCTTCTCCACCTCGAAGAGGACGTGCGACGACATGAAGATGGTCCTGCCATTCGCCGCTTCCTCCATGAGCAGGTCCAGGAACGTCTGCTGGATAAGTGGGTCCAGGCCGCTCGTGGGCTCGTCCATGATGACCAGCTCCGGGTCGTTGACGAACGCCTGTATCAAGGCGATCTTCTGCCGGTTGCCCTTAGAATATTCCTTGAGCTTCCTGTCCAGGCGAATGTCGAAGCGGTCGGCATACTTCTTCGCCGTCGCCACGTCGTACTTACCACGGACGCCCCCGAGGTAGGCCATAAACTTATCGGCGGTCATGAAGCCATAGAGGCTCACGTCGCCCGGCACGTAGCCGATCCGCTTCTTGATGGCCACCGCATCTTTCTGGCAGTCCAGGCCGAAGATCGACGCGCTGCCGCCCGTCGGCCTGATGAGGTCCAGCAGCGTCCTGATGGTGGTCGACTTCCCCGAGCCGTTCGGGCCCAGGAAGCCGTAGATATCTCCCTTATTAACGTTTATGTTGACGTTTTCTATCCCGCGGCTCTTACCGTAGAACTTTGTCAGGTTCGTCGTTTGGATTATCGTCTCCATTGTTTAGCCTCCCGCGGCTTATGCCGGATTTCCGGTATGTAATTAAGTGCCAAAATAGCCTATTTAAGGATTTTCTTGGCAGTTAAGCTCCCGTTATATAAGCTTTATCGTATGGAATGATATAAAAAAGAGGCCCTTGCGGGCCCATATTTTTTATGAGACGTTGATGTCCCTTTGCCTGAAGGCGATGACCGCCAGCACGAGGAAGACGACCGCTACGGCCAACAGCACGCCCATATTAACCCAGTCCACGCTCTGGGCCATTACGATCGACCCTACCTTGGCGTAGTGGAAGAGCGAAAGCTTCCGGGCCCAATCGATGCTGGTGACCATAGTGCCGATGTTCTCGACCAGGAACATGGCCAGCAGGATGCCCAGCGAGAGCAAAGCCGCCCTTCGCCCGTCGCTCATGACGGAGGAGATGAAGAGCGACATCGCGCCTACGGCGATGGTGAAGGCGCCCACGAACAGCATGGCATATGCAAACCATTTAATCTGGGTGTCTTCGCCTAAATATACGCCGCCAAGGTATATGGCCGCCAGCTCCGCCAGCATGATGAGCGCCGTAAATGGCAGGATCGTCGCGAACCTCGATAGTATGATGTTCACCCGGCTCACGGGCAGGGAAAGCAACAGCTCGCAGCTTTTTTGCTCTATCTCCCCGGCCGCGAACGAGGCGACCATGAAGATGAAAAAGGCGCCGACGACAAGGCCCATGTAGCTGAATACTTCAAGCGTCATGAACCCGCTGAACGTGGTCATGCTCACGACATCGTCGCCCAGGAAGGCCTTCATGGTGGGATTCTGGAGGAGCTGGTCGTAGCCGCTGATCATGGGCTTGATAGACGGGTAGAACGATGCCAGCCAGAAGATGTATACGAATATCAGCAGGGCGATGAGGATCGTCCCAACGTACTTGTCCTTCAGTGCCTGCTTCAGTACTTCGAACGCCATCTTACTTCGCCCCCTCGTAGTAGTGCATGAACACGTCTTCGAGCGTCATCTGGTGTATGCTAATGTCGGCCAGCTTGTAGGCCGATATTTCTCTCAGGAGCTCCTCCATGTTGCTGGTAACCGTCATCCGGTACATGCCATTACTCCGGCTTACGTTGCTTATGCCGGGTAAGTAGAAGATCTCCTTCGCCAGAGGTTGCGCAAACTTCACCTCGAGCACCTTACCCGATTTTTGCTTAAGGTCCTCGATCTTTTCTTCTGCAACGATGCCCCCCTCCTTGATGATGGCCACCCGGTTACAGGTCTTCTCGACCTCCGAGAGCACATGTGAGGACATGAAGATCGTCGTCCCATTGCCGGCCTCTTCCCGGAGCATCTCCATGAAGTTCTGCTGGATTAGCGGATCCAGCCCATTCGTGGGCTCGTCCATTATGATCAGGTCGGGATTATTCATGAAGGCCTGGATGATGGCCACCTTCTGGCGCATGCCCCTGGAATACTCCTTCATCTTACGGTCGAGCTTGATGTCCATCCTCTTCGCATAGGCCTTTGCAGCCCCGGCATCATATCCTCCGCGGACCTTGCCGAAGTACTCGAGGAACCTCCAGCCTGTCATGTTCCCGTAAAGCCCGAAGTCGCCCGGAATATAGCCGATGCGCTTTCGGATGGCCACGGAGTCCTTACGGCAGTCCAGGCCAAAGATGGTCGCTTCTCCGCTCGAAGGCCTGATGAAGTCTAAAAGAGTCCTTATGGTCGTCGACTTACCCGCACCGTTGGGGCCTAAAAACCCGAAAATGTCGCCCCTGTTAACGGTGATGCTAACGTCTTTTATCCCGCGGCTCTTGCCGTAGAACTTTGTCAGGTTCATTGTTTGGATTACCGTTTCCATAGTTAAGCCCCCATTGGCTTATTCTGGTAAAAGCCCGCCTACGTGCCTTTCTCGGCGGGCAAACGGAACATAAACTATCTACGAACAACAGGTTACGCTCCTTGTATACCGGTAAAAGCTTAGGTTATGGCCATATTATATTTAAGGATTTGCCATGAACCTGACTCCCCCCGCTATAAATGTTTTGGTGGCCGGGCAAACCTTCAAAATGTTGTATATCTAAAATAAAGCTGCATGTACGATGTCTTTTGCTATGGCGCGATATCGCTGGACATATCCGGGAGGCTGGAGAGGCCGTTTAAAGTGTACGAGCAGGCGACGGCCATCGATTATCGGATGTCCCCCGGAGGCGATGCCACCCTGGTGGCCTTAACGCTATCGGGCCTGGGGCTGAGCGCCGCCCTTTCCGGCAGCCCCGTGGGCGACGACCCCATGGGCGAGTACGTGCTAAAAATGATCCAAGAAGGGGGAGTAAAAGCTATTGTCCCCAAAGCGGGAAAGACCGCCATTACTGCGATCGTCCTGGATAATAACAAGAGGTCCACAATCACGTTCCATGATAATACGCCTGAGGCGGGGATACCGATCCCCGACGATGCCCTCAAAAGCTCGAAATACGCTTACGTCGACGGCTGCTTCGGGAGGAACAGCGCTCTCATTGCAAAGATGGCCCGCGCTCACGGCATTAGAACGCTGCTGAACCTCGACTTGCCTTCCATGCCCAATATAAGCCTGTTCGACACGGTAATAGCGAACGAGTCGGTCTCAAAGCTCATTTCCCCGGAGCCTGCAGAAGCCGCCAGGAAGATCCATGAGTTGAACGGCGGCGTGGCCATCGTGACGCTCGGCGAAAACGGCGGCATATGCTGTGACGGCCGGCTGATGGAAGTACCCGTTTATCGGGCCGAGGCCGTTGACACCACCGGAGCAGGAGCGGCGTTCGCCGCGGGGTTCATTTATTCCCGGCTGGCCGGAAAGCCGCTGAAAGCCTGCCTCGAGTTCGCCAGCGCCGCGGGAGCCTACAAAACACTGCATAGGGGTAGCTACCGGATATTTACTAAAAAAGAAATAACGGATTTCCTTAAAGGCAAATATTAAAAGGGCGGTCGATGCGGATAGCTACAATTTCTTTTGAGGTTAAAATAAGGTTCTTATACCTAAACCACTTACATTTTAAAGATTAATATGAGAAGACTTCTAGCCCCCATAATCCTCATAGCAATAGCAATATTTGTATGGGTATGCCTGGCATCGCCCGCCATGGCCGCCTCCGAGATGGGAGGAAGCATCAGCGGCAAGGCGTTTTTTAATACCGGCAACCAGAACATACCAAACGGGACCATCGTCTCGCTGGTCAACGCCTCAAACGTATCCGAGTACATCCCCGGGTTCAACGTGACGCCGGACCAGAACGGCTTCTTCCAGTTCATCAACGTGTCGAACGGCTTTTATAATGTCTATGCCTGGTCTCCCTATTATACCGAAGGCTATTCGGCCGGCATCAACGTGACCTCAAATGGCACGTATACGGCGAGCATCGTCCTCCTGGCCATGCCCTATTACGCCAATATCTCAGCGAGCACGCAGAGCGTGAGGTATGGCGAAAAGGCGGACATCACCGTGCAGGTCAACGATTACTGGTCACGGCCCGTAGGCTCGGGATGGCAGATACTCCTGCGGACCACGGTGGGCATGATGGACCCCGACAGCGCTTTCACGGATAAGGACGGCAGGGTCTACTCGAAGATCGCCTGGGTGGATAACAGGACTCCGGCCGAGATCACCGCCTTCGCCATATCGACGAACCGCTCGTCCTATGGCCTGCAGGAGAACGTGGTCACCCCGTCCGCGACGCCTACTGCTATCCCGTCAGCTTCGCCCACTCCTACGGCCAGCCCCACGGCTGTTCCCAATGCGACCGCCGTTCCAAATGCTACTTCCACGCCCTTGCCGCCGGCCAGCGTCACTCCTCGGCCCACGCCGGGCTTCGTGTTGATAGCCACCCTCGTTGCCGCCGGCATAGCGCTCGCAGTTAGTAAGTACAAATGAGCTTGAGGCGCCCCTTAAGGCGTCTCCTTTATTTTTAGGCCTGTAGCTACAAGAAGACGCCGAGTAGCGCCAGTATGCCGATGCAGATGGCGCCCGGGACGCCCGCGATGGCACATATAAGCAGCGTCGGCAGGTCGTAGGGGATGCCCATGTTGAGCACGAAGTTGGAGATAAATAGTATGAACAGGCCGCCCAGGGCGTTCAATACCAGCCATACGGCCAGCTTCACGGTCAGCCTCAATAGCTTATAGGCTATGGCTATGATGATGATCGCCGCGACCGCCGATGCCGCCAATATGAGCCATTCCGTCCCGACCATATGCGTTGTATATCGATGGCCGCGAATTTAGCCTTTTGTGTCTTTAGTTATTCCGTGCTGATATTTTAATTGTTCGTTCTGCTAAGCGACTCGCGTACAGCTCATCGGTTTCAGGCACGAAGGCACGCCGCGGGCGTGCCTCACGAAGGCATGGACAAAGCATCACGAAGACGATCTTTTTTTCAGACTGATATCTGTATTCGAGCAAAAAATTTTTATTGGGATATCGCAAAAGTGGTTATTCCGGGCAGTGTCCGGGGTTTTCTGTAAATTTGTATGGGGGCATCGTGTCGTGCTGTCCATGCTCCACCCTTGTAGATATGGGATCATTGGCCGGATCTTATACAGGTATGAATAGTATAAAATGCCTGGTCAGTGCTTGTCCCCATTATGTTGTCGTGGTATGGATTATATAAACACGGAGGCACGGAGATTTTTTTTATAACTTAAGGGGGCGAAGCCCCCTTGAATTCTAAAAAAAAGTCTCCGTGCCTCCGTGTTGATACTATCCATACTACGACGGCATGACTATAAGCTGCCACTACAGTTAGAAATTACAGAAAATTTGGGACAGTATCGGGCCATCGCAAAACGGGTTATTTCGGGTTTGAATCTATTTAATAAAAGAGTCTTCGTGTGGCTTGGAGTCGACTTCGTGGGGACCGCTTCCAGCGGTCCTTCGTGCCTGAAACCGAGGGGCGTACGTGTGTCGTGCTGTAGAGTAAACGATTAAAATACAAGCACAGAACTACTTGTATTAGAAAAACTGCTCCAGCGTGCCCTGCACGCCCTTGCCCTTCAGCTCGTCCTCGGTATAGCCAAAATAGCCCAAAATGCGCAGGGCCGTGGGGATGAGCTGCTTATCGATGTAGTAGTCGGCGTCGAGCTCGTAGGTCTTATCCTTCGCGTACAGCTTGCCGTCCTTAAACTTGCCGAACATGTCCACGGGGTATGCGCGCTCGCTAAGCGTGCCGGCCGGGCCTTTAACGATCACGTAGCTGATCTTGCTGCCGACCGAGGCGGACATGTCCAGCTCCCGGGCCCGCTCGGCAGCCTTCACGTGGGCCTGGACGCTCTCATAGCTCTCGACGCCCTTCGTCAGCGTCTTATGTATAACGAGCTTATCGAGGGGGACTTTACCCTCCTTCACCCGGTTCATCGTATCTTTAACGAACTTCATGGCCTTCTCGGGGTTTTCCTCCTCGAGTATGATGCGGATGACCTCTGACTGGAGGCCTTTGGCCAGCTCGCACCAGTCACCGCGGCGCACTTCCAGGCCCCTGACGACTATCTCGCCCTTGCTTGTGAGGCCCGCATACCGCTTCTTAGACTCCGTGAAGAATATCACACGGTAAATGTTATCGACGTCCATGTCCAGCGGCAGCTCTTCTTTCACTTTGCGGATAAAGGCACTTGTGGCGTCCTGCAGGTTCCCCCCGTCCCGGAGCGTTACGAAGAGCGAGTCCGTATCGCCATACAGCACTTCCATGCCCATGGCCCCGGCTATGTCGTTCGCCTTTTTAATGAAATACCGGCCCCAGGCGGAGGTCGCCTCGGCGCACTCGCGGCGATACCACTTGGCCTGGGCCCAGCCCGTATAGCCGTAAAAGGCGTTAGTCAGTATCTTGATGGTCTTCTGCCGGATATCCAGCATCTTATAGCTCTTATCCTTTTTATCCACGAGCGCCAGTTTCTTTTTGAGGGCGCTGCGGTGGGTAACCAGGGACCTGAGGATGCGCGTGAAGAACCCCTCGGGAGCCTTCTTGAAGCAGTGGCCCACGTCGGGGGCGGGCGGGTAGCACTCCTCGTTACATTCCTTGCAGACGGTATCGGGCGAGATGTTGTATGTGATCATAATTGAGGGGTACATCGCGGAAAAGTCAAGCGAGGCCACGTTCTTGTGTATGCCCTTGACCGGCGGGAAAACGAAGCCCCCGAGGTACGTCTCCACCTCGCCGCGCCGGGACGGGATGAGCTCGCCGTACTCGTATGCGATGTACGCCAGGTACGACTCCACCTGCCGGCCTCTCCCCATCTTCGACACGTTATCCGCGGGCTCGTGCACCATGCGTGAGAACTCGAACTGCAGGGGCAACAGCTCCTCCGCAAGCCCGTAGGTGCTCTCCACATCGTCCTTCGAATACTGGATGAGCGTGCCACGCCTCGATTCGTCGGCCCAGTACTGGTAGATGTCGGCGGCGAACAGGCTTACGCGCTCGTCCTTCTTCATAACGCCCAAAAAGTCAGCCACGTTGTCCAGCGTCTTGATCTTGACGCCGTCCACGTCCCTACGGGCGACATGGAACAGGTCGATGTCCAGGCGGCCGATCAGCTTGACCTTTTTCTGGAGGCCGCCGCGGCCGAACATAGGGGACGTGCCGTCCCTGCAAACATTCAGCTTGATCTTATGCTTCTTTGCACGCTCATATATGTAGGGCCAGTCGAAGCCGTCCTGGTTATACCCCACGATAACGTCCGGGTCGTGGTCGCTTATGAACTTGACGAACTCCTTGATGAGGTCCTTATCGTTCTCGTCGACGGCTGTCAGCACTTTTTCTTCCTTTTCAGTCTTGATTGAGATTATGATGATCGGGTCATTCTTTGGGTCGGGCATGCCGTGGGGGTTCCACATCTCGCAGTCGAAGGCCATGACCTTCACTGGCGGCTGGCCCTCCCTGGCAAATGCCTTAGGCTTCCTGCACAGCAGCCCGGCACTGGCATAGTCGAGCGGGGCCTGCTCGCCTTCCGCTTCGATGCCGCCCATGGGTATAAGCCTTTTATCTATTATGTAGCGGATGCCGAACAGGATGTCCGCCTCCCGCACGTCGCCGAACTTGAGGGCCAGCTCCCTCAGGTAGGGCACATCCCGTGGCAGCCGGGTAAAAATACGATAACACTTGATGGGTACGCCGAAGTTCTTGCGGTCCACAATGTCCACCCTGACCGGCTTTATCAGCTCGCCGCCCACTTCCTCGGACATGTTCTCCAGCAGGCTAATGGGCACATCCCCATAAGGCACGACATAAAAATACGGCTCGAAGGAGTCGTCGAAGATGACGGCGCTCCTGCTCTCGTCATCGACGCACCACATCCTGATGATGGGCCGGTTATTCACTACAGTGTAATCCACGTCTAAAAGCCAGCCGCGGAACTTCATTATTATAGTATAGTGCGCCAGCAGCATAAAAACTTCCCGCAGGCACTGAAAGTGTTCCGCTTCTAATGTGGTGGGGTAGTTTTTGGCATCTTTAATAGCCGGGCGTTTATGGCCACTATGATAGTGCTGGCGCTCATGAGCAGCGCGCCGACCGCGGGCGACAGGAGTATGCCATACGCGTAGAGGGCGCCAGCCGCGAGGGGGATCGCAAAGGCGTTATAGCCCGTGGCCCAGATCAGGTTCTCGACCATCTTAGCGTAAGTTTTTCTTGATAATACGACGATGTCGACTACCTCCCGGGGGTCGTTGCTGACGAGGACTATATCGGCGCTTTCAATGGCCACGTCGGTGCCGGCGCCGATGGCGATGCCCACGTCCGCCTGCACCAGCGCCGGCGCATCGTTGATGCCATCGCCCACCATGGCAACCCTGTACTTCTTTTGCGCCTCCTTTATCTTCTCGACCTTCTCGTGGGGCAGCACTTCCGCGAAATACTCATCCAATCCCAGCTCTTCAGCGACCCATTTTGCCACGTAGCGGTTGTCACCGGTCAGCATCATGCACCTGATGCCCGTGCTCTTAAGCTCGCTGACGGCTTCCCTGGATTCCTTTCTAATGATATCGGCCAGCGCGATGGCGCCCGCCGGCCTATGGCCTTCAAGCAGGAAGACGACGGTCTTGCCCTCCCGAATAATGGCATCTAATCGCTCATTGCTCACCTCGAGGCCATTTTCCTTCAGATAGCCGGGGCTGACCGCCATCCATCGTTTACCGTCTAAAGTGCCCTCAACGCCCTTACCGGGTATAGCCTTGAACTCCAAAACAGGCTTGACAGGAATGTCTCTATCCTTCGCGCTTTTTACGATGCCCAGGGCGATCAAGTGCTCGGAGCCTGACTCAAGGGAAGCGGCCGTGCCCAGTATCTCGTTTTCGCCCATGTTGCCTAGCGGCACGATGTCCGTGACGCCGAACTTACCCTCTGTCAGCGTGCCGGTCTTGTCGAAGACGACGGCTTGAAGGTTCCGGGCATTCTCGAAAGCGGTCCTGTCCCTGATCAACAAGCCGTATTTCGCCGCCAAGGCCGTAGAGACGGCCACCACCAGCGGCACGGCGAGCCCGAGGGCGTGGGGGCAGGTGATGACCATGACGGTAGCCATCCTCTCCACCGAGAACGCCAGCGTTTGCCCTATATATAACCATGCCGCGAAGGTGATGCCGCCCGCTGTCAGGGCGATGATGGTAAGATACATGGCGGCCTTATTCGCGAGGTCCTGAGTCCTGGACTTGCTTTCCTGCGCCTGGCGGACGAGCTCGATGACCTGGCTCAGGTAAGTGTCCTTTCCGGTCTTTTCGACCTTCACGGTAACGGAACCCTCGCCGTTGATGGAGCCGCCGATGACCTCGTCGCCCGGCTTTTTAGCGACGGGCTTCGACTCGCCCGTCAGCATCGCCTGGTTCACGCTGGTCTCGCCGCTCACGACCCGACCATCGACGGGCACCTTCTCGCCGGGCTTGACCAATACCATGTCCCCGGGCTTCAGATCCTCGACTGTTACGTCCATGACGTGCCCGTCATGTACCAGGTGCGCCTCGGAGGGCATGACCTTCACGAGCTCTTCCAGTGCCTGAGAGGCTCCCATGACCGAGCGCATCTCGAGCCAGTGGCCCAGCAGCATGATGTCTATCAGCGTGGCCAGCTCCCAGAAGAATACCATGCCTGGTAAACCGAAGACCACCGCCGTACTATAGAAGTACGCGACGCTGATGGCCACCGCCACCAGGGTCATCATGCCCGGCGTTTTACTTTTTATCTCGTCGACGAAGCCTTTCAGGAACGGGTAGCCGCCATAAAAATAGACGACGGAGGAGACTAAAAACACTAAATAGTCGGAGCCCGGAAACCCGAACCTGAGCCCGAAGAAGCCCTGCACCGTGGGCGAAAGGATGACGATGGGCACGGTCAGGGCCAGGCAGGCGAAAAACCTCTTCTTGTAGTCCTCGATCATTTGCATATGGCCGGCGTGGGAGGGGCCCATGGCATGCCCCTCATGCTCCATCTTATGCTCTGCCATGCCGTGCATTGCATGGCCACTTTTCATGCCAGCCATTTTATGGCGATCATCGCCCATGATTAAAAATTCTTAAATCATAATGATATAATGAATGCGCGATTGAAGCGTGGAAATCCTATGATTCATTTATATTTACATGATCACAACTTTTCATCAAGAAAAAGCTGGTTAAATCGGGGGGATTTAATGGTCGCAGTTAACATTTTTAATGGCGCAAAGGCAGGGACGCTTGCCGGAGTCATCATGGGCGTACTTTATATTATCCTGGGACTCGCAGGGCTTGCATCGCTGGCATCGCTCGTGAACATGAACGCGGTACTGAGCAGGTTTTTACCGGGGACGAATTTGGCGGCGTTGACGGTATCGGCAATGATCACGGTACTAATACTATCAATAGTAGTGGGGCTCATCATCGGCACCATATATGGCGCACTATACGATAGTATACCGACGGCCTATCCTGTGACAAAGGGCATTGTGCTGTTAGTGGCATTATGGGTCGTATTCGGGTTCCTGGTCCCTCTCATATTAGGCGCCGGGGCTGGATTGTCTACCGGGGTCACAGTGGCGGGCGCCGTCGCGTCCTTCGTCGATGCCATTATATCCGGGGTCGTCCTCGGGTTCGCTTACCTGTGGGTGACCAGGAGGGCGCCGGCGGTGGCTAAGCCGGCATAAGGCTCTATTATCGGCGAGATAAACGGATGCCTTATTCAACAACATAGATAGCCACGTTTAATTATGTTCCAGCCCGGATACGTTTTAGGTTTTCCGTTGGGGCTTCGATCGTATTAATAATACCATCTTTTTTACCTCGATCCAGAACGTCGAGGTAACAGTAATTACGACGATGGCTGCCCAGACGTAGAGGGGAAGCGACGTGGTCTTTAAAATAGGATAAACGGCAGGGACGCTAGTAATAACTATCGTCAACGCTATCATTCCCAGCTCGCTGCTCTCGCCGACGGCTATGGCCATGATCACGTTCGTGCCATACCTGGCCCTGTTCTCCGCTACCTGCTGCGCTGAAAGCCCAGTGCTCCCGTCGCTCTCTAGGGCTTCCAGCGCTTTTTCCTTTGGCATCGCCCACCATAGAGGCATTGCAGTACCATTCATAACGATAAAATCCGATAGACCGGCCATAAATGCAAGATAATAATAAATAATGTTTATACCATAATCAGTATAATGTCATAAAAAAATCAATTTCTGGCTTCTATAGCTAAAAAAGCGCCACAAGGCTTTAAAAACAGAGAAAGGGGCAGGTCAGACTTTTCAAATACGGCGAGCACCCGCTTGGGCATCCATGGCAATGCGAAAATGGTCGTCTTCCATTTAATCACATCAAAAAACCGTCTCATCTCGAAGATGCTATTGAACCTGGCATTTCTATAAGAGGACTCCTTTTTGTAAATGGAGCTTATTTTTTTCTCGACCCCGTAAAGGCTAAGTTTATTTATGGTGCCGATGACGATCTTCCCATCCGGTTTTATGACCCGTTTCATCTCGCCTGCGGCCATACGCATATCACCGAAAAACTCGCACGCCGTGACGGAAACTAGGGCGTCAAAGCTGCCCGCTTTAAGAGGCATTTCTTCCGCTCTACCCTCAAGGAAGGCTATTTGTAATCCCGCAGCTTTCGCTTTTTCCATGGCCGTATCCAGCATGTCCATAGAAGCATCGATGCCCGTGACGATAGCGCCTCTTCTCGCGAGCTCGATGGCATAGTTCCCGGTGCCACATCCAAGGTCCAAAATCCTTTTACCCCTGACATCACCCAGGTATCGGAATATTAACGATTTCTCCAGCCTGTCGGCATATGCGCCAAAAGGAGTGCAAAACCACTCATCATATTTCTTCGTATTTATGCTCATTACACACTTGAATTAATTTAATTAGCTATGAGCATAATGGTACTAACATGCGCATCCCGGACGACATCGAAGACCTGGTATTCGCGTTCATCGAGCCGGAAAAGAAAAAGGAATTGCGGTGGATGACCCGCGAGGAGATCGACGCCCTGATCATGAGCGAGATCGACTGCGCCCTGAAGCCGGGATACGTTGAAAAGAACAGCGACCCGTCGGGGTTCCCCTATAAGGTGACACCGAAAGGTAAAGAAATATTACTAATTTTATCCCCATGTAAAAGAAGCGGGCGATAGTTCCAGGCACAATTTTAAGTTTTTCCTGCGTTAAATGTCCTGGCAATAAATTCCCCAAACACAGAGATACGAGGAAAAATAATAAGGCGAATATCACCCGAAATACAGTCTGATCAGCCAAAAAAATCAAAAAGATAAAACCCACCTGCGGAACGTAGGAAAAACAATTGTACGCCATATTTTCACTTTTTCTTAATATACCTCCATATTATAAAATATGATATACCTATAAAAACGGCTAACAGAATAAGTATTTCAATTATAATATTAATGTCAAAACCGCCCAGTGTCCGTGATTTGATGGTATCATAATTATATATTTGGGTGTTTTTGTGGGTTATGGTGTGATTTGAGCAGGCCTAGTACTTGTGGGGAGGATGTTACCTGTCAGAATAGCGAGTGTTCTTT